>Ga0114959_10000023_pt1 | contig 123057 bp, 96 predicted proteins | sample C_130625_EF_Meta_FD_87317 | JGI IMG/M metagenome (GOLD analysis project Ga0114959, IMG submission 87317) | Freshwater microbial communities from Lake Croche, Canada to study carbon cycling - C_130625_EF_MetaG | ecosystem: Environmental > Aquatic > Freshwater > Lake | place: Lake Croche, Canada...
GCGTGTTCTAAAAACCAACCACAAATTGCATGTCCTGCTTCGTGGTAAGCAATGACTTCTTTTTCTTCTGGAGAAATGATTTTGTTTTTCTTTTCTAATCCACCAATCACACGATCAATAGCATCTTGGAAATCGCTCATATCAACCGCAAGCTTGTCTTTTCGGGCTGCAATCAATGCTGCTTCATTACAAACATTAGCAATATCTGCACCAGCAAAACCTGGTGTTTGTTCTGCTAGTTTATGTATATCAAGTGTTTCAGAAATTTTAATGGCTCCTAAATGCACTTTAAAAATTGCTTCTCTTCCTACCACGTCTGGACGGTCAATAGAAATTTGGCGATCAAAACGACCTGGACGTAACAAAGCTGAATCTAATACATCTGGTCTATTGGTAGCTGCTAAAATAATAATGCCGGTGTCTCCGCCAAAACCATCCATTTCTACTAACAATTGGTTTAAAGTATTTTCTCTTTCGTCATTGCTCATCATGGCGTTTCTTCCACGTGCACGACCAATGGCATCAATCTCATCTATAAAAATAATACAAGGTGCTTTTTCACGTGCTTGTTTAAATAAGTCACGTACACGACTGGCACCAACGCCCACAAACATTTCAACAAAATCACTTCCACTCAAACTAAAGAAAGGCACTTGCGCTTCTCCAGCCATTGCTTTGGCCAATAAAGTTTTACCAGTACCTGGAGGCCCTATCAACAAAGCCCCTTTGGGAATTTTTCCCCCTAAGGAAGTATACTTTTTGGGATTTTTTAAGAAGTCAACAATTTCCATGACCTCAACTTTCGCTTCATCGAGCCCTGCAACATCAGAGAAAGTGATATTAACTTTAGCACCTTTATCAAATAAGGTTGCTTTTGATTTGCCAATATTAAAAATTCCGCCTGGTCCACCACCGCCACCTGCAGCACCGCCACCCATCTTGCGCATCATTAGCATCCAAGCAGCAACAATAATTAACAGTGTTAAAATAGTATTAGCAATTGGTCCGAACCATTCTCCTTCTTCAAAAATATTTTCAGGAACTTCTGCCATATTATTGGCTTTGTAAAATTCCTTTAATCCGTCATTAAAACTTTTCCAATCGGTTACTTTAAATTCAAAAAGAGGTACTCCCTTGGCTTTTTCTTTGGTTAAAGCTTTAGAGAATTTTTGAACATAAAATTCTTTAGATACACTATCGGGTTTAATATAAACGCGAACCACGTTTTTATTGGTAATAAGGTCAAGTCTTTCAACATCGCCTACAACCAACATTTTTTGCTTGAACTCCTGCTCGGTTGACTTGTATAAATCTGGTGCTAATTTCCAGAAATTAGCAGCCAATAATACAATTGCAATCACTGAGTATAGCCAGTAGATATTGATTTTTGGACCTTTGCGTGGCCCATCGCCTTTATCGTTCTGAATATTAAATTTTGGTGTTTTATTTTCTTGTGACATATCTATTTTCCGCTATATATAAATAATAATTCTGTCTAAAAAATTACTGAAACTTATTTGCTTGCTACTTCATCGTGCATTTGCGAATCGGCATCACTCCAATTTTCTTCTAGTTGATAAAACTTTCTAGCATCTGGCTGCATAATATGTACTACTACATTTACATAATCAATCAAAGCCCATTGTCCTGTAATTCTACCCTCGTGTTTGTAAGGAATTTCAGCACAAACTTCTTGTACCCTAAATTCCACATTATCACTGATGGCTTTTACTTGCGTGGTAGAACTTGCTTGGCAAACAATAAAAAAGTCTGCTGATGCTTCTGTGATTTTACGCAAATCGAGGCTAACAATATTCTCCCCTTTCTTTTCTTGAATGGCTTTGATGATTGTTTTGAAAATTTTAGAGTTACGGTTCAACCTAGAACTAGTAGTCTTTGAGCGGCTATTTGATAGAGAAAGCGTTGCCAATAAATTAAGTCTTTTAAAAGTGATTATTTAGAACCGTTGCCTTTCCAATTGAAATTACAAATACTTGCAATTCTTAACTTGGCGGATGGCCATTGGTGCTAACTTTGTAAAAATAGTAATTCTTTGTTACCAACAAATGCTAAAACTCCTATTGGAGCTCCATTTTTTGAATTACCTGACGTGGATAGTACCAACATCTATGCCATTGACAAGGTTCAAGCTAATTTGGCTGCTCATGGAGCCGTTTTCTTTGCACACCACCAATTTGCTGGAAAAGGGCAAAGAGAAAAGGAATGGATATCCGAACCTGGTTTGAATTTGTTAGTTTCTATTGTAATTGACCCTAGTTTTCTACCACTTAGCCAACAATTTTCATTGAGTGCAATGACTGCCCTAGCTTGTTTAGACTTTTTTAGTGGCTATGCAGGAGAAGAAACTTCCATTAAATGGCCAAATGATTTATACTGGCGTGACAGAAAGGCAGCAGGTGTTTTAATTGAGAACCATATCCAGGGCATGAATTGGCAGTATGCAATTATTGGAATAGGCATGAATATCAATCAAACAATATTTGACCAAGGCATTAAAAACCCAGTTTCTTTAAAACAAATTACCGGACAAGATTTCAATCCTGTAACACTGGCTAGGGAATTATGTGTTTGTATGGAATCAAGGTTTCAGGCATTAAAGTCTGGCGGGCAGTCCGCCCAATTGATAGATTATAACAAAAGCCTGTATAAAAAAAATGCGTTGGTGCGATTTAAAAAAGAGAATATTCAATTTCAAGCAAGGGTTGAGGGTGTGAACGCACAAGGTGAATTGCTTTTATCGGGCGGATTACAAGATAGTTTTAGTTTTGGTGATCTTGTTTGGTTGATATGATTTTAACTATTTATCCGTTCGTTTGAACGTATTTTGCGCTGAATAAATTTTAACAATGGAAGCAATTCGATTAACACAGTTTTCGCATGGTGGTGGATGTGGTTGTAAAATAGCCCCATCGGTTTTAAGTACTATTTTACAAAGTAGTTTTTTAGCACCCGAAAACAAGCAATTATTGGTAGGTAATGCCAGCAATGACGATGCAGCAGCTTACGACTTGCAAAACAGAACGGCTTTAATTAGCACCACCGATTTTTTCATGCCCATTGTAGATGATGCAAATACTTTTGGTAAAATTGCTTCTGCTAACGCTATTAGCGATGTGTATGCAATGGGGGGAAAACCTATTTTGGCTATTGCAATTTTAGGATGGCCTGTAAATAAACTTCCCGCAGAATTGGCCCAACAAGTACTTGAAGGCGCAAGGGCTATTTGTTTAGAAGCAGGAATTCCTTTAGCTGGCGGACATAGTATTGATAGCCCTGAACCCATTTTTGGTTTAGCAGTAAGTGGATTGGTGGATATAGTAAACCTAAAAAGAAACAATACCGCCAAAGAGAACGATCTATTATTTCTTTCAAAACCAATTGGAGTGGGTATTTTGGCTACCGCTCAAAAAAGAGAAAAAATTTCAGCCCCTCATTTAACCCAATTAATTGCACAATTAACTACCCTAAATAATGCAGGAGAGGCACTAGGAAAAATTCCGGGTGTTCATGCAATGACCGATGTTACTGGATTTGGATTGATTGGTCATTTGGTTGAAATGGCCGAGGGCAGTGGATTGAGTGCCGAATTAAATTATGCAGCAATTCCTATGTTGGAATCTGCAAAAGTTTACCAACAACAAAAAATTGGGCCCGATGCTACCCATAGAAACTGGAATAGTTATCAACACAAGGTTTCATTAGCAGAAGGAATTGATGTAATAGAAGCAACACATTTATTGCCCGATCCTCAAACCAATGGAGGACTATTAATAGCAGTTTCAGCAGATGCTGTAGCAGCCGTAATGCAAGTGTTTGAAAGTTTTGGACTAAGTGCTTATGCAAAACCCATCGGCAAAATGGTAGCTCCCCAAGAAAAAATCATTCAGGTGATTTAGTCGTTAAAAAACCATATTCCCTTTGTTCTTAATTTGCTCGTTGGTAAGTTCTACTACTAATTGAACACCCGTAATATTATTAATGGTTTGGCGAATCCAATTGCATTTATCATCGTCAACCAAATCGCCTTTCATTAACCACAAAAAATCCATATGCCTAAATTCTGGCAAGAGGTATTCTCCATCAAATTGGTTGTGGTAAACATAGTGTTGTAAAAAGCTATTCGGTTCAGAAGACTGGTATACCGAAAAAAAATAACTGCGTTCTTTTTTTCGTAAATGGACTTCAATTTCTGGGTTCAATCGAAATTCATAGCCCAATAAATTATTTAAATGCCAACAAAACTGATAACTCTTTAAAGGCGCTGTAATGCCCAATAGGCGCGTATCTTCGAAGAAGTCTTCATTCAGTTCGTCTACATTTAAACGGAGTTTAGACATATTTTTTTCTTAAAATTGAATGTTGATTGTTTTTTGTTCTGAACCTCTTTTAATTGTTAATTGGGTTTTATCGTCTTTGTTAAATTTACCCAATGCCTGCATGTAACTCATTACATCTACAAATTTAAATTCGCCCAATTGCAATAAAATATCACCCGCTTGCAAACCAATTTTTTCTGCCAATTTTCCAGGACTAACCCCATCAATGCGCATGCCTGTTCCACTATAACCATAGTCGGGAATGACACCCAAACTCACTTTAAACTTAGTACTTCTTCCTTGTTCTTGATCTCTAGTTTTGGTAAATACTAACTTGCCTTTATTATCAACTGCTTCAATTAATTGGTAGATGCTATTAACAATATCTTTCTCTCCCTGATAATTAATTTTATCCCAATCATCGGTTGATTTATGATAGTCTTGGTGGCTACCAGTAAAATAAAATAAAACCGGAATATCTTTTCTATAAAAAATTGCATGGTCACTTGGGCCAGTTCCTGAACTATCGAACTTAATTAATAAAGATGCTGGCTTAGCACTTGAAAAATAAGTGCCCCAAACTGGCGATGTGCCATATCCACCAATAGTTAGTTTATGTGAAGTATCGTACCTACCTACCATATCCATATTAATCATGTAATTAGGAGAGATATTTGTTGTAGGATTTTCAATCCAATACTTACTACCCAAAGTGCCTAACTCTTCTGCAGAAAAATGGAGTATTAAATAGTTATTATTTTTTGGTGAAGACTTTTTTAATTTACGTGTTAGTTCAATTAATGCAGCAGTTCCACTTGCATTATCATCTGCACCATTATGAATTACATGACCAGTATCTAATGCATTTTTATCTTCGCCATAACCAAGATGATCGTAGTGTGCACCAAGAATAACCGTAGTTGCTGCATGATTATCGATATAGCCAATAATATTGGTAGCATTGCGTTTGCGTTCATTAAACGCTACGGTAATTGCCGTTTTTAAACTTTTAGATTGGTCTGAAAAATAATGCTGATATCCATCTTTTGTAATATAAATAATAGGAATAGATGCAACAGCAGACTTATCATTTTTATTAAACTGAATATTATCGGTGTTATTGCTGCTATTGTATAAGAACAATGCAGTTGCTCCTTTTTCTGCAATTGTTATTGCTTCTTTTTTAATCGTTTCTTCAATATCAAAATGTGTGTTGTTCTTATTTTCATCCAACCATTCTTTTAGGTCTTTAAACCAAGGTTGTCCTTTTTCATTCAAGGCCATTGCTGGATTTCCTTTCACTGTTTTTTCAGCACTAAATGCAAGCGGAAAATATTCTTCTGTAAGTTTTAAAAAACTGCCATTGATTCTTAGAATGGTAGCAGTTGACACTTGCTTTCCTTCATTGATTTCAAAAGTTTGCAAAAAGCCATTGCTTCCTCTTGGCTCAAGGCCCATTTCTTTGTATTGTGCAATAATATATTGTAAAGCCAATTGCTCACCTGGGGTACCTGTTCGGCGGCCTTCTAGCTTGTCATCTGCTAAGTATTGTACATGCGCTGTTAAGTTATTTACTAGTTCTGTGTTTGTTTTCTCTGCTGCTATTCTTAATTTACGTTTACTTTGCGCTGTTGCAAAACTGGAGAACAACAAAAAAATCCATAGTAATTTTAGCATTTGCATCAAATTTATTGCTACAAAAATAAGCGAGTGAACGCGAATCAAACGATTGCATCATAAATAATTGTAAAATAAAAAATTAGACAAGGAATCCGTTCCCAATCTCGTAACTAATAGCCTTTTAATGGACGTACTTTTACTATTCAATTTTATTTTTGAGTAAATCTATTTTACATATTGCTTTGGTGGGTAATCCAAATAGTGGAAAGACCTCATTGTTCAATGCCTTAACGGGTTTGAACCAAAAAGTAGGCAATTTTCCAGGGGTTACGGTTGATAAAAAAACAGGCGGTTTAGCACTAGAAGAAAATAGAGACACCCTATTAATAGATCTTCCAGGCACTTATAGTTTATACCCAAGACGTGCAGATGAATGGGTGGCATACAAAGTTTTAATGAATGCCGATACAGATACAAAAGCCGATTTGGTTTTGCTAGTGGCTGATGCAAGTAATTTAAAGAGAAATTTACTTTTTTGTAGCCAAATTATCGACTTAAAAATACCAGTTGTGGTTGCCTTAACCATGAATGATTTGGCAGCAAAAAAAGGAATTAGAATTGATATTAGTGGTTTAGAAGCAGAATTAGGCGTTCCTGTTGTATTAGTTAATCCCCGAAAAAACAAGGGATTAGTTGAGCTGAAAAAAGTATTGGCGCAATATGCAAAAATTCCAGCCAATAAAACAAATGCCGATTTTATTGACAACCAAAAAATGGCTCCAAAAGCAATTGCACAAGTGCAAAATATATTTCCTGCACTTAGTAATTATGCTGCAGTTCATTACCTAATTAATCACGAAAATTTTCCTTTAAGCGAGCAAACACAAAAAGATATTGAGCAGATTGAACTCAGCAATCAGTTCAAACCTACCAAAACGCAGGCCGATGAAATTATGCAACGCTATGCACGCATAAAACAAATCATGCAAAAGAATGTGGTAGAGCCCGATCCCTTAGAACAAAAATTATTTTCCGATAAACTAGATGATATTTTATTACACCAAACTTGGGGTTACTTTATTTTATTTGCGGTGTTATTTTTATTGTTTCAAAGTGTTTTTTGGTTGGCAAAATTTCCAATGGATGGAATTGAGTCGGTATTTAAACAGGTAGCCATTTGGTTGAATCATACACTTGCACCAAGCTGGTTTTCTGACTTACTAGTTAATGGAATTGTGGCAGGAATGAGTGGGATATTTGTTTTCATACCTCAAATTATGATTCTATTTGGAATCATAACCATTTTAGAAGATACAGGTTACATGGCACGCATTAGTTTTTTGAGCGACCGACTCATGCGTAAAGTAGGCTTGAATGGAAAAAGTGTAATGCCTATGATCAGTGGCTTTGCTTGTGCGGTTCCTGCCATTATGAGTGCGCGCAATATTGAAAATAAAAAAGAACGACTATTAACTATTTTGGTAACCCCATTAATGAGTTGCAGCGCACGTTTACCAGTTTATACCATTCTTATTTCATTAGTAGTAGATGATAAATATTATCTTGGTTTTTTAAGTTTACAAGGTTTGGTAATGATGGGCTTGTATGTACTAGGCGTATTGATGGCATTGATTGTTAGCTATGTCATGAAATGGGTGATTCAAATAAAAGAAAAAAGTTTTTTCATTTTAGAACTACCAATTTATCGTTCACCAAGATGGAAAAATGTAGGCATTACAATGGTAGAAAAAGCTAAAATATTTGTAACCGATGCTGGAAAAATAATCATGATCATTAGTGTGCTTTTATGGTTTTTATGTTCGCATGGACCAGGCAATCGGATGGAAAATGTAGAAAAAAAATACGCTGCTTTGGCACAAGCGCAACCAACGCAAAAAGCAATTTTAGCTAAGCACCTTTCTTCCGAAAAACTACAAAATTCTTATGCTGGATTATTGGGTCAAACTATTGAGCCTGTTATAAAACCACTAGGTTACGATTGGAAAATTGGTATTGCATTAATTACGTCCATTGCCGCAAGAGAGGTTTTTGTTGGTACAATGGCCACTCTGTATAGTGTGGAAGAAAACGATAATAATTCATTAAGGCAGAAACTCCAAGCAGCAACTCATGCCGATGGATCAAAAGTATATAGTTTACCAGCTGCGTTTTCGTTGATGATATTTTATGTATTAGCCATGCAGTGCATGAGTACACTGGCTGTTGTAAAAAGAGAAACAAAATCTTGGAAATGGCCGGTATTTCAATTCTCTTATATGACAGGACTCGCCTATTTAATGAGTCTGATTGTTTACCAATTGTTTAAATAATAATATCCTCCCTAGTTTACGTAGAGAAGATATTATCATACAATTACCTATTAAACTTCTGCCCAAGCAGCTAGTATTTCTTCGGTATGATTTTTTGTATCTGGTTTTACAATAATCTTTACAATCTTACCAGTTTCGTCAATTAAAAATGTCGTACGAGTAGTTCCCATGTAAGTATGGCCCATGATTTTTTTTTCGCCCCATAAATTGTATTTATCTACAATCTTTTTGTCTTCGTCTGAAATTAACGGAAAAGGAAGGGCATATTTTACTTCGAATTTTTTATGGCTTGCAACACTATCTGTGCTTACGCCCACTACTTGGTATCCTTTTTTTAATAAAGCAGTATAATTATCTCTTAAATTACAAGCTTGTGCGGTACATCCTGGCGTATCGTCTTTTGGATAAAAATATAAGACTAACTTTTGTCCTTTGTAATCAGTCAATGAAATTGCCTTGCCATTTTGATCCACCGCTTTAAAAAGGGGTGCCTTGCTACCTTCTTTTAATACTGCCATTTTGTTTTATTTATTTGTTCAATCTTTAATAATAACCCTAAAAAATTGGTTTTGTTGGTATTTTTACAAAACCATTTAAAAATTTAATGCCTTTTTTGGCTTCCTGAGCTTACATTTGCACAATTTATTTTTTTGCAACTATGCCTAGAGACAATTCCATCAAATCGGTTTTAATCATTGGTTCTGGACCTATTATTATAGGCCAAGCCTGTGAATTCGACTATTCAGGCACACAAGCCGCTCGTAGCTTGCGTGAAGAGGGGATCGAAGTGATCCTCATTAATAGTAACCCTGCCACCATTATGACCGACCCAATGATGGCCGACAAGGTTTACTTACTCCCTTTGACGGTTGAAAGTATAGAAAAAATTTTAGAAGAGAACGAGATAGATTCCGTTTTGCCTACAATGGGCGGACAAACGGCATTAAATCTATGTAAAGAAGCCGACGAATTAGGTGTTTGGGAAAAATACGGGGTAAAGTTGATTGGGGTAGATATTGCTGCCATTGACACTGCCGAAGACCGTGAAAAATTCCGTCAATTGATGGTGCGTATTGGTATTGCAGTTGCTCCAAGCCGAGTTGCCAATAGTTTTTTAGAAGGAAAAGAATTTGCCCAAGAAATAGGATTTCCACTAGTAATTCGTCCATCTTTTACCCTTGGCGGTAGTGGCGGCGGATTTGTACATACCAAAGATGATTTGGATGGCGCACTAGAAAGAGGACTTAAAGCTTCTCCTATTCACGAAGTATTGGTAGAAAAAGCTGTTTTGGGATGGAAAGAGTACGAATTAGAATTATTAAGAGATATAAATGATAATGTAGTTATTATCTGTACTGTAGAGAATTTAGACCCTATGGGCGTTCACACAGGCGATAGCATCACTGTTGCACCAGCAATGACCCTAAGTGACACAGCATACCAAGATATGCGTAACAAAGCCACTTTAATGATGCGCTCACTAGGTAATTTTACTGGTGGATGTAATGTGCAGTTTGCGCTCAACCCAGCAACCGAAGAATTGATTGCTGTAGAAATCAATCCACGCGTAAGTCGTTCATCGGCCTTGGCTTCAAAAGCAACTGGTTATCCTATTGCAAAAATTGCCGCCAAACTTGCTATTGGCTATGCGCTTGATGAATTAAAAAATCAAATTACTAAAACAACATCGGCTTATTTTGAACCTGCTTTGGATTATGTAATTGTAAAAGTTCCTCGTTGGAATTTCGATAAATTCAAAGGAGCCAATGATACATTAGGATTGCAAATGAAAAGTGTGGGAGAAGTAATGGCCATTGGAAGAAGTTTTACCGAAGCCATTCAAAAAGCTTGTCAAAGTTTAGAAAATGAAGCAATTGGTTTGGGTTATTATGGAAAAAGTTTAATGAAGAGCGAAGAGATTGTAGAATACATCAAAACGCCAAAATGGGATCGTATTTTTAGAATCAAAGATGCTTTAATGCAAGGTTCTACTATTAAATCTATTGCACAAGCAACTGGTATTGATCGTTGGTTCTTATACCAAATTCAACAAATCTGTGAAATTGAAAAAGAAATTGCAAAATATTCTTTAGATACTATTCCTACTGAGCTACTTAAAGAAGCCAAAAAGAATGGATTCAGCGATTTGCAGATTGTTAAAATCATGAATAATACTTGCACAGAAGACGAAGTATATGAAAAAAGGAAAGCCTTAGGTATTACACGTGTTTATAAAATGGTGGATACATGTAGCGCTGAATTTGAAGCGAAAACACCTTATTTCTATAGCACATTCGAAGGATAAAAATTGGTTCAAAATATTTGGCTATTTAACGCCAAATATTTTGACTTTTAAATTTCGAATGAATAAATTCATAGGTAGTACCTGTGTGTAAAAAGATAAATCGAATAATTTATTGCGATAATTTTTGAACTCGTCAATGGTAAATAAATCGTTGGTAGTGGTAGTGTTCCATTTTTTTTCTACATAATCTCCTTTGGTCATTTGCACAATATTATGGTGCGTATAGAATAAAAAATTACGCCCTTTGTGTGTGGTATCAATTATAGATAACCGAAATGATGGTTGATCTTCTAGGCCTGGGGTTTGTAAATTAATTTCTGCAGAAACTTCTACATAGATATACTTTTCGCCAACAGGTATTTTAATTTCTGGTAAAATAGTGGTGTCGAAACTTTTCGTAAATATTTTTTGTGTGGCAGGATTTGCATAATCTAACAGTAATTCTTTTACGCCTGTTGGCAATACTTTATTTGCAGGAAAAATTTTATTATTATCACATACAAAAGAATTGATCAACTTAAAATTATCAAGCAATTGTTTCATGTATTGTTTAACGGAATCGTTCTCTACATGCTCCTCTAGCAAGTTTGGTGTTAATCGATACAACTCGTCTCCAGAAAGATAATACCCTTTATAAATATAATCTGTCATCTCTCTACTCCATTCCATAAAAGGCATAGCATGTGTATTTCTAAAACGCACACAAGTATCTAATACATCACCAAGCCAGTTCACTTCTTTGGGTCTGTTTGGCAAAGCCGGATAATTATTTAATACCAACGAAGAAATAGTTGGCGCTAAATTATTGTGTGAGTTGACCGAATAAAATTTCTTCGGGGCTTTTAACATGGGCGAATAAACAATTAATGGAACATGGTAATCGTCAATGCCGCAAGTGGATGGAAAAGAACCAATATGATGGTCTCCTGTAATAAAGAATATCGTGTTGGCGTATTCAGCGCGCTTGGCATATTTGGCAAAAAAATCTCTGATGCAATCATCGGCAAACATATAAGTAACCAATACCTCTTTGCTTTCTTTGAGTGTTTTCTTTACGGTTGAAGTATTGGGAATATGTAAGATTTTTTTATCGAATAATTTTTCGTAATGCGGTTTTTGTTCAAACAAATAAGGCATATGCGTTGTGCCAGTATGGTAAATATTCAAATAGGGCGATTCATGCAAGGAGTCCATCACTTCAAAACTCCTATTAAATAAAGCGTCATCCGGAAATCCCATCGACCAACCTTCAGAACCAACACCCATTTCTTTGTATTTGGCACCATATTTAGACAAAATCATGTCTGTTCCTTGTAAGCGCATATACCCACCCATATTATCAAAATCAGGATTAAATCCAATTAGAAAATTAGCATGGTATCCATTTGACCGTAAAATATTGATAAGTGATAAGTGATTGGGCATTACGTTAATCACAGAAAATCCGCGCTTTCCATAAGGCAAGGAACCAGAAATGGCAGGATGTGCCGCAAAAGTTCCTGGAGCAGTGCTTAAAAAATTATCCCAGGTTAAACTTTTTTTAGAAAGGGAATCTAAAAAAGGCGTAAAGCTTCCCGCATAAGCACTATCGCCACTAAAATCACGCGACAACCCTTCCACCACCAATATGACAATATTTGGCGGCTTTGTTTTATTTAAATTAAAGAATGAGCCAAGCACATCTTTACTATTGTTTTCATGTAATAATGGATAGTCCTTTCTTGTAAATGCAAAGGGCTGATTTTTTTGATAGAACGCAATAGCATCAGCTAATGCTTCTGGCGATAAATTACTCGCATCAAAATTATCTTTGTTCTTAAAATATTGATAGTTGTCAAGTATCCAAAAAACAAATTTGTTGGAGGTGAAATAGTAGGCTTTTTTTTGTGCAAACCATTTTGGCGAAGGATTAGCATATGAAAAAAGTACAATAGACATTAAAGAGAACGCCAACCACACCTGTATATATACCTTGGCAATTACAGTTGATTTAAATAGCCAATTGTTTAAGAAAAAATAGAGTGCAACATATAATAAAAATGGCAAATACAACAAAGGGCCACTAGTCATCATCTGCTTAGAAGTCATCCAAGATTCCTTTAAACTTCTTGTAAAAAACTCGTGATCGAATGGGGTGTTCCGTTCAGAAAATACCACAATTAATGCGATATATAAAACAATTAGTAAAGTGTTGAGTGTATGTAAAACGATTCTAGCAACCCGATTACTTGCCCAGCCAATTAGCAGTAAAGGCAATAGAATAATTGCAGCATACAGCAAACAACCCCAAATATCATAGAACCAGCCCCCTAGTTCAAAATAAAATGCATGTTTTACAAAGGATTTAGACGCTACTAAAAAGTATTCATAAAAGCGAATACCGCAGACGGTAATAACCAAAGAGAATATTGCTTTTAGATATACTTGAACGAAAGAATGGTTAATAGTTGCGGTCATAGATTGATAAAAGTACAAAACTAAGTTTTAATTATTTTTGTGATATGAAATTGTGTGATCGGCAGTAACTTGCAACTTATTCGATTTCATGCTGAGTGCCTAATAATATGCCAGACCAACCTCAAGTTTTTCATTCTGTATCAAAAGCAAGATGGCAGCGGTTTAAAATCGCCTACCGGTTTCTACTTTTTTTAGTGCTTTTGGCAATTGGGGTAATTATGATTGCTATTAGAAATATGGATAGCAACGAACCAGAAATTTCCTTGGCTAACAAAGCCATTAAAAAAGTATTAACAGATAAAGTTGCGCCATTTAGAGAAAGTAAAATGGTACAAGATTACCGAGGATTTAGAAATGCCATTAGTGAAAAATGGGCCAAAGGAAAAGTGGGTGGAAAAAATGACGATGTACTTAATCTTTCTAGCTCGCCATTATTTAGTGACAGTATTGGCATAAGAGCAGCTTTTTATGTAGCATGGGATCCGCAATCTTTTTACTCTTTAGAAAAAAATATTTCGAAGTTAAACTTGGTTATTCCTGAATGGTTTTTTATTGACCCTAATGCAGATACCTTATTTACCAATATAGATGCACGTGCGCTTAAATTAATGAAAGCGTCGGGTGTAAGAATTATGCCTATTCTTTCTAATAATTTTAAGCAAGAGTTCAGGGGCGCAGCCATTCATAGAATTTTAACAAGTCCTGTAAAAAAACAAAAGTTAATTAATGACCTTGTAAGGCTGTTAAAACAATACGATTTTGCAGGAGTAAATATTGACTTCGAAGAATTAGAGGCCACTAGCTCTGAAGATATAGTTGCTTTTCAAAAAGATGCATACACACAATTACACGCTAATAATTTTTTGGTTTCGCAAGATGTGATTCCATTTAATGACGACTACGATTTTAAGTCACTTGCTAAATACAACGACTATTTAATATTAATGGCTTATGATCAATACCATACAGAAACTAAGCCCGGACCAATTTCTTCGCAACGTTGGATTCAAGCAGCACTAGATGCAATGGATGACCATGTTATTGCGTCAAAAATTATACTAGGTATGGCGGCTTATGGTTATGATTGGAAATTAAAAAGCAAACAAGTAGAAGTACTCTCTTATCAAGAAGCGCTTGCCAATGCCAAGGAAAGTGATGCTGTGGTTGATTTTGACAATGATACCTATAATTTACACTACCAATATTACGATGGTGCCGATTCAATACATGAAGTGCATTTTACAGATGCTGCCACCAATTTTAATATTTTGCGTTTTGCTACAGAATATCGTTTAGCAGGAACTGCCTTATGGCGTTTGGGAAGTGAGGATAATAGGGTTTGGGAATTTTACCACAAGTCAATGACCAAAGAAGCCTTACAAAGTTTTGATTTTAATGAGTTCAGTAAAGTACCTGCAGGAACTAAACCAGATTATATTGGAGAGGGTGAAATTTTAGATGTTATTGCCACACCTACATCAGGAAAGATCACACCAGAAATTGACAGGGTGGATATGCTCATTAGCGAAGAAGCTTATACCCAACTTCCTTCAACCTATGTGATTCGAAAATTTGGTGAAACCAAAAAAAGAAAATTAGTACTCACTTTTGATGATGGACCAGACAGGGTTTACACCAAACAAATTTTAGACACACTAGCCTTTTACCATGTGCCTGCAAACTTTTTTGTAGTAGGTATTGAAGCAGAAAATAATATCCCTTTAGTTAAAAGAATTTTTAGAGAAGGGCACGAGTTAAGTAACCATACTTTTCTTCATCCTAATATGGCCAAGGTAAGTACACAGCGCGCCAATTTGGAAATGGACTTAACTAGGTTATTGATAGAATGCATTACAGGGCATAGTACCATTATGTTTCGTGCACCTTTTAACGCAGATAGTGAACCCGATAAAAGCGAGGAGTTAATTCCTGTAGCATTGAGTAGAAAAAAGAATTACCTCACTGTTGGCGAAAGTATTGACCCCGAAGACTGGCAGAAAGAAATAGTACCCAACTTTAATGCAGATACTATATTTAATCGGGTGGTGGCTGTTTACAATAAGCGCATTAACAACCCCGATAAAACCGATACTAATGGTGTAAATGGCAATATTATTTTATTACACGATGCAGGCGGAGATAGATCTGCAACAGTAGAAGCCACCGGAAAAATCATACGTTTTTTTCAAAGCCGTGGCTATACGTTTACAACAGTAGCAGATTTATTAGGAAAGAAACCAGCTGACGTAATGCCTGAAGTGCCCAAAGGCAGCGGTTATTATGCACTTCAAGCCAATTATATTTTTGCCGAAATAGGCTATTTAAGTGGTGCCTTCATGTATGCCCTATTCTTGTTGTTTCTTTTATTGAGCGCCATAAGACTTATTGTGATTTTTATACTTGCTGTGTTAGAAAGAAAAACCGAGAAACGCAAAAATAATAGTGCAATTATTCTCAACCAATATCCATTGGTTTCCATTATAGTACCAGCATTCAACGAAGAAGTAAATGCGGTCAACTCTATTGAAAATTTATTGAAATGCAATTACCCAGTATTTGAAATCATATTTATTGATGATGGCAGTACCGATACTACTTATAAAAAAGTAAGAGATGCATTTGAATCTAATTCATTGGTTAAAATATTAACCAAAGAAAATGGCGGTAAAGCTTCAGCACTAAATCATGGAATAGAATATTCGGCAGCACAGTATGTAGTGTGTATTGATGCAGATACCCAATTGGCTACAGATGCGGTGAGTAAACTCATGCAACATTTTTTAAATCCTATTGGTGGTCAAAAAATTGGCGCAGTTGCAGGCACTGTAAAAGTGGGCAATGAAATAAATGTACTAACCAAATGGCAGAGTATTGAATATACAGTAGGCCAAAATTTAGACAGAAAAGCTTTTGCCCAAGTAAACGCTATTACAGTGGTTCCTGGAGCAATTGGCGCATTCAATAAAAAAATCTTAATAGAAGCTGGCGGATTTACAACAGACACACTTGCAGAAGACTGCGACCTAACTATTCGTATTTTAAAATTAGGCTATCAAATAACCAATGAACAAAATGCCGTAGCATTTACAGAAGCCCCAGAAACGGTTAAGCAGTTTTTGAAACAACGTTTCCGTTGGAGCTTTGGGGTAATGCAAACATTCTGGAAACACAAAGAGTTATTGTTTAATACCAAGTACAAAGCCTTAGGATTTATTGCTTTTCCAGACATGCTTTTGTTTAAATACATCATCCCTTTATTTAGCCCTATTGCAGACTTTTTAATGGTAATTGGGTTATTAACAGACAATGCCGCGAAGATTGGGAGCTATTATTTGGTATTTATAGTAGTGGATGCCATCACGGCTAGCATTGCATTTGCCTTTGCAAAAGAAAAAGTTTGGAAGTTAGTTTGGTTAATTCCCCAACGACTCATCTATCGATGGCTAATGTTGTGGGTATTATTTAAGTCGATGCGTCAGGCAATTAAAGGAGAATTACAACACTGGGGCGTATTAAAAAGAACAGGAAATGTAAAAGACATTGTATAGACACTGAAATATAATCGGAGTAAAAAAGCGCATTATTACCCAAAACTGCCCTTCTTTTCTTTACTTTTGCAGCAATTTATATCCAGTGCATCATTTTATATAATTGATTCACTATCAAAAGAAACGACCAATAGTTATGAAACTAACTGATATCCAGGTACAAAATGAAAAAGAAACCCGCGGAGGGTTTGGCGAAGGCATCTACGAAATTGGAAAAGAAAATGAAAACGTAGTGGTGTTAACCGCAGACTTAGCAGGCTCTTTAAAACTAGGACCCTTTATTAAAGACTTCCCTAACCGTTTTGTACAAGTAGGTATTGCCGAAGCAAATATGATTGGTATTGCCGCTGGTATGACCATTGGCGGTAAAATTCCATACACCACTACTTTTGCCAATTTTAGCACCGGTAGGGTTTACGATCAAATTCGCCAAAGTGTTGCTTATAGCGGTAAAAACGTTAAAATATGTGCTTCACATGCTGGCTTAACCCTCGGAGAAGATGGCGCAACTCACCAAATTTTAGAAGATATTGGTTTGATGAAAATGTTACCAGGCATGACGGTTATTGTGCCTTGTGATTTTAACCAAACAAAAGCTGCTACCAAAGCAATTGCTAGTTATGAAGGCCCAGTTTACCTACGCTTTGGACGTCCTAAATGGCCAAACTTTACAGCAGTGGATGGATCGGATTTTGAAATTGGCAAAGCACAAAAGTTAAGCGATGGTGCAGATGTTTCTATTTTTGCTTGCGGACACATGGTTTGGAAAGCCATTGAAGCGGGAAGAATTTTAGAAGCAAAAGGCATTAGCGTTGAACTCATTAACGTACATACTATTAAGCCATTGGATACCGAAGCAATATTGGCCTCAATCAGCAAAACAAAATGTGCTGTTACAGTAGAAGAACACAATGTGATTGGTGGATTGGGTGATGCTATTGCACAAGTGGCTGCAAAAAATTATCCAATTCCTATTGAATATATTGGCACCAACGATACTTTTGGAGAAAGCGGTAAACCAACAGAACTTTTAACAAAGTATGGTTTAGACACACCATTTATTGTAACTGCTGCCGAAAAAGTAATGGCAAGAAAATAAAATAATGAACCTTTTTTAAATATTTAAACCGCGGCCTTGGTTGCGGTTTTTTTATTAAGGAGCCAGTCTTTCTAGAGTCCAAGAATGATTGTCGTTTAGTTTATAATGCATACGATCGTGCATTCTGCTGCTGCGACCTTGCCAGAATTCTATACTAGTAGGTTTTACAACATAGCCACCCCAATGAGTAGGACGGGGAATATAATTTTCACCAAACGTTTGTTCAAAATGAACATAATTGTTTTCTATAATTGAACGATCTGCAATCACGGTGCTTTGTGGCGAAGACCAAGCGCCAATTCTGCTACCCGCAGGACGCGATTGAAAATAGGCATCGCTTTCGGAAGCATGTATTTTTTCTATACGACCGTCAATACGCACTTGGCGTTCTAATTCTTTCCAAAAAAACACCAAGGATGCATTTGGATTTTCGGCTATCTCTTTTCCTTTTTGGCTATTGTAGTTGGTAAAAAAAATAAAGCCATTTTGGTCATATCCTTTTAACAACACTATTCTTGCAGAAGGAATACCTTGTAAGGAAGCAGTAGCCAATGTCATGGCATTTACTTCTTCAATTTCACTGTTTAAGGCTTCATCCCACCAACGTGTAAACTGTTCGAATGGATTGGCGGCAACATCCGCTTCAAGTAATGATTTCAAGCGATAATCAGAACGTATATCAGCGATGGGCGTTTTCATAAAACAGTTATTTGATACAAAGTTAACCTATTCGCTTATTTCTAATTTTTCTGATGCATGTTTTCCTGAGATAAATGTATAAACAGCTGGAATAACAAATAGGGTTAACACCAAAGAAAACATCAGTCCGCCTACTACCACAATCCCTAGCGGCATTCTACTTGTACTTGCAGCTCCCAAACTTAATGCAATGGGTAATGCACCCAATGCAGTAGCCAAACTAGTCATTAAAATTGGGCGTAATCTTTGCGAAGCGGCTTCTAAAACAGCGCTACGTTTATCTAAACCTAACGTGCGTTTTTGGTTTGCAAATTCCACAATAAGAATTCCATTTTTTGTTACCAATCCAATTAGCATAATCATACCAATCTGCGAAAAAATATTAATGGTCTGGTTAAAAAACCACAAACTTAATAAAGCCCCTGCAATTGCCAGTGGAACTGTAATCATAATGGTTAACGGATCTGTGAAACTTTCAAACTGTGCGGCTAATACTAAGTAGATTAATATTAATGCTAGAATAAGTGCAAAACTGGTATTTGATGAACTCTCCACAAAGTCTCTGGAAGGCCCACTCAAATCTGTTTGAAATGATTCATCAAGCACTTTTTTGCCAATATTCTGCATCGCTTTTACGCCATCTCCAATAGTTTTACCTTCGGCAAGAGAAGCCGAAACTGTAGCTGCTTTAAATCGATTAAAATGGTACAAAGTAGGCGGGTTACTATTCTCTTCTAGTTTTACAACTGCCGTTAAGGGAATATTATCGCCTCGATTATTTCTAACATATAACTTTTCAATATCAACTGGTTCATTTCTGTCGGCTCTTTCTACCTGGTTAATTACAGCGTATTGTTTGCCATTCATTACAAAATAAGCAGAACGCGCACCACTAAAAGCAGCTTGAACAGTAGCAGCAACATCTGTAGTTGTTAAACCCAAATCCTTTGCTTTTATTCTATCAATGGTTAACTGTATTTCTGGCTTATTAAATTTGAGGTTTACGTCTACGTTTTGAAAGGTTTTGTCTTTTCTAGCTTCTTCTAAAAATTGTGGGATGACCGATTTTATTTTTTCAAAATCTAAATTTTGTACAATAAATTGAACCGGCAAAGAACCCCTAGAACCAAGCCCAATAGAAATGGTTTGCTCTTGTACGGCAAAGATTCTAGCATCATTGATACGCCCCATTTTTTTATTTAATTCATTGGCAATTTCATTTTGAGTTCGGTTTCTAAATTGAGGCTGAACCAATCCAATCCTTGCACTACCACCATTAGAACCACTCGAACTAAAACCAGGTGCTGCAGAAAACGAAAAATCTCTTTCAGGAATTGAATCTTCTAAGAAATTACCAACTTTGTCTGTGATTTTTTGCATTTGGTCATAGCTTGTTCCTTCGGGTGCCGTTAGTGTAAGTCGAATACTACTTTTGTCTTCTAGTGGAGCTATTTCGCTTTGAATACCTTTTCCTATAAAATAAATTATTCCAACACAAATAGCTACAATCACCCAAGCCATCCACCTGATCTTTAAAAATGCAGTTAAAAATTTAGTGTAGCCATTTTCCATTCCCCTAAAGAATGGTTCTGTACGCTCATAAAACTTGCCATGACCTGAATTTTTTTTGTTCAAATAAACATTCAAAACTGGGGTGATAGTTAAGGAAACAAATGCAGAAATCAATACCGCACAGGCAACTACTATTCCAAATTCACGAAACAAACTTCCTACGAATCCTTGTAAAAAAATCACTGGTAAAAACACTACCGCTAGTGTGATAGAAGTAGAAATAACTGCAAAAAATATTTCCTTACTTCCTTCTAATGCTGCTTGTCTTATGGGCAATCCACTTTCTAGTTTTCGGAAGATATTTTCCGTGACCACAATTCCATCATCTACCACCAACCCTGTTGCTAGAACAATGCCCAATAAGGTTAATACATTCACAGAAAAACCTGCTAAGTACATAATAAAGAATGTAGCAACTAATGAAATTGGAATATCAATTAATGGTCGAATAGCAATTAACCAATTACGGAAGAATAAGAAAATTACAAGTACCACCAAACTCAATGAAATGAGTAGTGTTTCTTTTACTTCGTCTAATGATCTTCTAATATTTTTTGTATTATCAATTAATACCGAAAAAGTTATATCTGACTTATTTTGTTTTTTAATTTCATCAAGCCTTTTGTTAAACTCGTCTGCAATACGAATATAATTGGCACCAGGTTGTGGTGTTATAGAAATACCTACCGCAGGTAACCCATTAAACTTCCAACTAAACTCTTCCATTTCTGGCCCTAGTTCAACTTTTGCTACATCAGATAACCTCACAATACCAGTTGCATCTTCTTTAATGATCAAATCGCTAAACTGTTTTTCAGTAGTTAATTTACCCATGGTACGAATAACCAATTCGGTATTGTTCCCATAAATTTTACCGGCGGGTAGCTCAACATTTTCTTTATTTAAAGCGGCTTGAATATCATTAAAGGCAATGCCATAAGCAGCTAGTTTGTCGGGGCTAGTCCATATTCGCATGGAATATCTTTTTTGCCCCCGAATATTAACAGAACTTACCTCATTAATAGTTTGAAATCTTTCTTGCAATACATTCTCGGCATAATCACTCAGCTCTAATAAGCTTTTTGTTTTACTTTGAATAGCCATGAAAATTATAAAATCACTATTGGCATCTGATTTACCTACCACTGGTGGTGCATCAATATCTTGTGGTAAATTTCTTGCAGCCTGACTCACTTTATCACGCACATCATTAGCGGCAGTTTCCAATGATACACCCAAATTAAATTCAACAGTTATATTACTAGACCCAATGGAACTAGATGAACTAATACTCTTGATTCCTGGTATACCGTTGATTTGTTTTTCTAAAGGTTCTGTAATTTGACTTTCAATAACATCAGAATTTGCACCCGTATAAGAAGTACTTACACTAATATTAGGCGGGTCAAGTGCTGGATATTCTCTTACAGCCAAAAAACTAAATCCAACCACACCAAACAACACAATCATGATGTTCATGACTGTGGCTAATACTGGTCTTTTTAACGACAATTCTGATATATTCATCTTATTCCTTGAATCAAAAAAATTATAAATAAAGGGAACCCCTTTTATATGCTTAGCGAACTAGTTCCTCGATTTTTTTTACTGAACGAACTTTTAATGCAGCACCAGGCTTTGCAAATAAAACGCCAGTAACAACAACGCTATCCCCAACATTGATACCGCTGACTATTTCTACTGCACCAGTAGTTCTTACACCTGTAATAACATCTGTAAAATTGGCTTTACCATTTTTCACAAGTACTAACTTTTTATTTCTAGCTTCTGGAATTATTGCGTTGGCAGGTACCATAATACTTTTACTATTTTCACCTGCATCTAAATATATTTTTACAAAGGCACCCGGATTAGCTATAGCATTTAAATATGCCCTAACTTTTAAATTTCTAGTAGCTGTATTAACCATTGGCTCTGTTGCAAAAATGGTAGCTTTTTTACGGGCTGATTTTCCGCCATCAATATCTACATCCACCGTTTTACCTTTATGAATAAGCGAGCTATAGTTTTCAGGTAAAGTGAAATCAATTTTTAACTTACTCACTTGTTGAATAGTAGTTAAAACGGTAGCAGCTGTAACATAAGCACCTTGACTTACTAAACGCAAGCCTAACAATCCATCGAATGGAGCTAAGAGTACTGTTTTATCAATTAAGGTTTGGGTATACGCTAAATCGGCTTTTAAACTGTTCACTTGATTTAAAGCAACATCATAATCGTTTTGGTTAATGCCATTGATGTTCAATAATTTTTTATACCGTTGTTCGGTTAATTCTGCCAAGTTTAATTGCACTTTGGTTTTAGACAATTGTGCTTGCAAATCGGCATCATTAATTCTTGCAATAACGGTTCCTTTTTTTACCACAGTACCTTCTGGAACTGCTAAAAAAACCAAACGGCCACTAACTTCGGGATGCAATTCTGCATATTCATTGGCTAAAACAGTGCCATTTGCCTCAATGATATTACTAATGCGTTGCGTACTAGCAACAATAACATCAACCATAACTTTTTGTGAGCCAGGATTTTGCTTGAGTTCTGCTTTTGGACTTTTACAAGCAGCAACTAAAAAGAAAACAATTACAACTAAAAATATACGTTTCAAAGCTAAAGTTTTGTGTGTCTAAAGATAGAAAAAAAACAACACGCACTAGTATACAATATATGAATGGTTGAACAAATGAAATATTTAGTCAAATACGCTAGTTTCCACGATTTGCTACGTAAATTCAGTGCATAGAATTACATCATCTATTAATTTACAATATGTATCAATTTTCAAAAAAGTTTCCGCATAAACGGGCATTTATAACGGGTGCAGCATCGGGGCTTGGCAAAGCTTTTTCCATTGAATTGGCGCAAGAAGGTTGGACAATTGGCATGGCTGATATAAATGAAGCAGAATTGGCGATTGCTGCACAAGAAATTAATGCACTTGGCGGAAAAGCCCTAGTCTTTCATTTAGATGTATCGGATAAGCAAGCCTACCAACTGGTAGCAGCATCATTTTTACAAGAAGTGGGAGGAATTGATTTGTTGTTTAATAATGCAGGTGTTGGAGATGGAAGTGTTTTTGAGGAGTATCGTTTAGAGAATTATGAGTGGATGATAGGCATTAATTTAATGGGCGTTATTCATGGCTGTTACTATTTTATTCCAACCATGAAACAACAAAAATCAGGGCATATTCTTAATACTGCTAGTGCTGCAGCTTTTGCTTGTTCACCAACCATGGCTGCGTATAATATGACCAAAGCAGCCGTAGTAGCATTAAGCGAAACATTGTATGGAGAATTAATAGAACACCATATTCAAGTGTCTTCTATAGAACCAACTTATTTTAAAACCAATGTGGTACAATATGCGCGGGGCGGGGCTTTTGTAAAAAAAGCAACCCAATATTTTATTGATCACTCTGGCTTAGAAGCAAAAGAAGTGGCACAAGAAATTTTAACCCGAGCAGGTAACCAAGAGCTCTATATCATTTTACCAAAATCAGCTAGAAAATTGTGGCAATTAAAAAGACTAGCGCCAACTTGGTTTAGAAATAAAGTAACCAAAGAATTTAATGCGGCTTTGAAAAAATCCATGAAACGATCTTAGTTTTAAACACTAAAAAAAATAAAATGGACGCCAATCAAATATTTAGTTTAAACGGAAAAGTTGCTTTAATAACTGGCGCTAGCAAAGGAATTGGAGAAGCCATAGCCCGCTATTTTGCAGCCTGTGGCGCGCGCGTAATTATCAATTCAAGAAAGCAAGATGAGTTAGATAAAGTAGCAGCAGCTATTCAAGCAACTGGAGGCGATTGTATAGGTATGGCGGCTAATGCAGGCGATATTGCTGCTTGTAAAATATTAATAGAAAACATCAAAGAACAGTATGGTGGCATTGATATTTTGGTGAACAATGCCGCTAGCAATCCTGTGTTTGGCCCAATGGTTGATTGCGAAGAATGGGCTTTTGACAAAATTATGAATGTGAATGTAAAAGCGCCTTTTGAGTTAAGTAAAATGGTACATCCTATTATGAAAGCAAGGGGTGGCGGGTCGATTATTAATATTAGTTCTATTGCTGGTATTACGCCAGATCCAGGGCTGGGCCTCTATTCTATTTCAAAAGCCGCATTAAATATGCTTACCAAAGTAACTGCAAAAGAATGGGGTGTGGATGGTATTCGAGTGAACGCCATTTGCCCGGGTTTAATTAAAACTAAATTTTCTGAAGCACTTTGGCAGAACGAAAAATTTCTGAACTATTTTGTTAAACAGTCGCCAATACAACGCATGGGAACGGTAGAAGAAATAGCCGGTTTGGCCCTCTATTTAGCGGCTGATGCTGCTGGTTATTGTACAGGATCTGTTTTTACTGCAGATGGCGGAAATACTATTTAATTCAGTGTTTTAAAACGCAGTTATTCTGCAACAAATTTACCTTCAATGGAAACAGGGAAAATCGGCTGACCAAGGTTTTGGTGCCCCCTTACCCATCATTCTTATCATTGGAAATATGGCCACCAAAGCGCTAGAAAAAACAGTATTTAAATAGGCTGTTTACTCTTCTCTTTTTCTTAAACTTCCTTTTGAATTATTTTTCGTGGCCTTATAATGTTCGAAGCTTTTTTCAATAAAATAACCCAGTTCTAATTCATTTAATTGCTGCACAATATCGTAGTCTGGTCGATACCGATGCATGAAAGTATCTAGTTCAGCGCCAGTTAATTTGGTCACCTTTCTTACAAACTGTTTACTAAAGCGATTGTCTACGTATTTTTCTTGTTCTTGTTCAAGTAAACGTTTCTGCAAACTCAAGATGCTTTTATTGCGTTTGAACCGAAACATATTAATGATTTCATCTAAGTCAAAACCAACCGTCATGCTACCCGGATTGTAATTAGGATTCGAACTCAAGCGTAGTCCTGGCTTTTTAAAGTCAAATATTTTTGCGTAGTCTTTTCTGTTTTGAACTGAATCAAATTTGTAATAGTTGTTACGCACTTTCACATCTGGAAGATCAAAAGAGCGAACATGAATCATCACATCAAAATTATCGGTGTTTGAGATGGTGTCTACCGCAAATTTCATAGTTGATTTTCCTATCATTGAAAACCAAATAGAATCATTTATCGAAACCCTAATTTGGTATTTTCCCAAGGAGTCTGTAATAGTCCCGCGTCCTGAATTACTCAAAACAGCAACAGCTTCTAATGGCCTTCTTGCAGATATATCAAATACCCTACCGCTAATTAAAACGGATTGGGCTTGGGTTATTTGTGCAAATAAGCCAAACAGAACGATTAAACTAAAATAAAGAAAGTGTAGCCTTTTTCTCAAACAACAAAATTAAGCTGTAATATTAAAACAGTCAGTGCAGAATACAAGATAAGTTCAACGAATTAACGAGTCTTTTGCAGAATTAATTAGAAAAAATAATGTTTAACTCACGCAATTCTTTTTTACCTCCTTCCAAAGATCTCTATAACATTGCGCTGCAAAGCTGCTTGCTGCATAGGTTTCCAATGGGGCTTCTTGAATACCCATTTTCTCTACTTCACTCAAATAAGGGATATAATTTTTTAGAAATATCTTGTCTTTGTAGAATTGGTTGATTACTTCGTGGTGTAAATTTTTTCGGTGATCCACCATACTAAAAAAACATTTCAATTTAGATGTGTCGAATCCATTTTCTTGAAAATAGTCAACTACGGTTTCGTAAGATCTAATAGAAAGTGTGGTAGGAATATTGGGCATCAATACAAAATCAGCGCCAAAAAAGATAGCATCATGTAACAGAGAAATACCTGGAGGACAGTCTAATATTATAATATCGTAGGTTTTTTTTAATCCAGATAAGAGTTGCGCAATTATTTTTTTTGACTGCTTGATATCATTAAACAATACATCTGCATGTCTGGCAGAAAGGTCGGCCGGAATAATGTCTAGATTTTCAAATGCAGTTGATTGAATGGCTGAGGTTAAAGCTAACTCGCTATTTAATATTTTTTTTGATTCATTTTTTACTTTGGCTTCGCAACCTAAATAAAAAGAACTAGAACCTTGTGGATCAAGATCCCAAACAAGGGTTTTGTACCCGTCTTTTGCAGACAAATAGGCCAGATTAACGGCTGCTGCTGTTTTTCCAACGCCCCCTTTTAAATTGTATAATGCAAGTGTGATCATACTCTAATGTACAAAAAAATATTAAAATAGTAAACTAGTAGTGGTTAAAAACTAACCTAGGTAAGCCATCCAAGCAGCAAACAGCCAATAACAATATAAGGCGCCGGTATGCGATTGGATCGAAGTAGTAAAAAAGTTGACGCTACTATTACAACATCGGCAAACGCAATAGATTCGCCATTAAAAAGCGCAAAAAGAAAATTATCTTTCATTAAATAAAAGGTTGCGCCAGTCATAATACCCACAACTGCGGCATTAATCCCCTCTAAGGATCGATAAATAACCGCATATTTTTTGAGATTATGCCATACTGGAAAAAAGAATAATACCAATAGAACACTGGGTAAAAAAATAGCAATGGTTCCAATCATGCATCCTAATATTTGATTGGCAAATCCTGCATCGCGCATTACCATTCCTCCCGCAAAAGAACCGATTGAAAAAACCGGACCGGGAATCGCCCTAACCATACCAGAGCCCGTTAAAAAATCTGCCTTATTCATTTGCAATACATCACGCTTTGAATTTTGTACCACTTTGGTATTAGGCCGTGTTACATATTGCTCGTACATCAGCGGCATCAACACATCGCCTCCACCAAAAACCAGGCTACCAAAACGATAGGCATTTTCAAATAAGTTAATGGCCTTTCTGTTTTGCCAGTTTTGACGCGTAGCTGTTTCAGATAAATAACCTGCTATCCCAAAAATTGCTATAAATATTAAAATATTGCCCCACTTGATTTTCTTTGGTGGAATGCCTTTTTGAGGGTGGCGACGGTCACTAAAATTGGTAATAATACCTGCAACCAAAATCAATCCTGGAAAAATCCAAGGTGTTTTAAATGCTAAGAAAGTGGCCACCGTTGCTAGCGCCATAATAACCCTTGTGATAGTATTGTGTACCGCTATCCCAAATATTCTAAAAGTAGAATAGGCAATAAATCCAATAGCCATGGGCTGAATGAATTTAAAAACACCTAATTGCGCATTATTAATACTCAAATAATTTAATAAAAAAGAGAGCCCTCCCATGATGGTACTGGCTGGTAATATCCAAATTAATAAGGTTAACAAAGCCAGTGGAATGCCCCCTCTTTTGTAACCAATTAATGTTAAGGTTTGGGTTGATGATGCGCCTGGTAATAATTGGCAAAACCCATTGTATTCAATTAATTCAAGTTCTGTAAGGTCTTTGCGTCGGTGCACAAATGTTTTCATCATCATACCCATATGACCTTGCGGACCGCCAAATGCCGTAATACTATGCCAAAAAACAGCGCGTAAAAATGGAATATGACGAAACATGTTACTGTTTATTTTTTTAATCCAATTTCTCTTAACCGTTCGTCTAAATAATCACCTGCAGTAATATCTTCATACGCCTTAGGATGAGCTTCGTCTATGCAGCTATCTAAACATGCCAAACTCATTTCGCTTCGGGGGTGTAAGAAAAAAGGCATTGAAAAACGACTAGTATGCCATTTATCTCTAGATGGATTCACCACACGATGGGTCGTACTGCAAAGTTTGTTATTGGTTAAACGTTGTAACATATCTCCCACATTTACTACAATTTGGTCGGGTAAAGAAGTTACATTCAGCCACTCCCCTTGTTTACTAAGTATTTGCAAACCATCTGCCGAAGCACCAACTAATAAAGTAATTAGGTTGATGTCTTCGTGTTGGTCGGCACGAATAGCCGATTTTGGTTCGCTAATAATGGGTGGATAATGGATACAGCGTAAAATGGAATTTCCATTATGAATATGTGGTGTAAAATAATTTTCAGTCAAACCTAAATAACTAGCAATGGCTGCTAACAGAGCGGAGCCTGCAATTTCAAAATGTTTGTAGGCATTAAATATGGTATCATTAAAATCTGGAATTTCAGCAACTATTACATTTTCTGGATAGCTTTCTTTAATTAAATCACCATCTTCAACCGTTTGGCCATACTGAAAAAACTCTTTTAAATCTGGAGCTTCACTGCCTTTTGCATGCTCCCGACCAAAACTTGTATAGCCACGTTGTCCGGCTAATCCAGCAATTTCGTAGTGTAACTTTTTTTCTAAGGGCAAAGAAAAAAACTGTTGCACATGTTGGTATTGTGCTGTAATTAATGCATCGGGAATGCCATGATTTTTTACTGCAACAAAACCAACTGTTTCATAAGCATTCCCTAAAGACTGAATAAAATTGGCTTTCTGTTCTGGTGTTCCCCTTACAAAAGCGGCTAAATCAACTACTGGTATTGCCATAACAAGCATATTAAAATGATATTGACAATTTTTTTATCACATTAAAAATACAAAAGAAGATGCAGATACCCATTATTGAAAAGAGCTTGTATAGAATTTAATAAATATGGTAGATTTTTTAGACCTTTATATTTATGAAGCAGCATCGTATATTATATCTATTTGTATTGGTTACCCTAATATTTAGTTGTCGTACTCAAAAGCAATCATTTTCTTCAAATGAAGCCTATCAATTTAAAGCTTTGAATAACGGCAACCCAGATTATAGCGATTTGCATTATTGGGCTGCCCATCCTTATAAGAAAGACCCTTCTGATAGTGTTCCAAAACCGCTGTTAGCCAATTACCAAAAAGACTCAGCGGTAGATATTTTTTTCGTTTACCCTACAACTTATACCGATGAAGCAAAAACAATGGGTTGGAATGCATTAATTGATGATGCGGCGGTAAATGCAAAAACAGATTATAGCCCCATACTTTTTCAGGCCAGTGTTTTTAATGCAGCAGGAAGGGTTTTTGCACCCAGGTACCGACAAGCACATATTTCTGCTTATTATGCTAAAACCACTCAAGATAGTACCGATGCAATTGCCGCTTTTGAATTGGCTTATCAAGATGTAAAAGCTGCATTTGAATATTATTTAGCACACAACAATGCAGGGAGACCAATTATTATTGCATCGCATAGCCAAGGAAGTACGCATACCAAAAGATTGCTCAAAGAATTTTTTGAAAACAAGCCATTGTATTCAAAACTAGTTGCTGCATATGTTATTGGAATGCCTGTTCCTACTAATTTATATACAGCTATTCCAAGTTGTGATTTACCTAATCAGACTGGTTGTGTATGTAGTTGGCGCACTTACCAACAAGACTATATTCCAGCAGCCATCACCCTAGAAAAAAATAAGGCCATAGTTACCAACCCTCTTAGTTGGAATACCCAAATAACCCATGTAAACCGAAAAGATAATAAAGGGGGTATTTTACTAAAATTCAATAGTTTGGTAAAACATGTTGCAGACGCAACGATCAACGATGGAGTGCTTTGGACTGTAAAACCCCATTTTTTTGGCAATATCTTTTATACCACCAAGAATTACCATATTGCGGATTATAATCTTTACTATCTGAGTATTAGAGAAAATGCCCAAACCCGTATTAATGCCTATTTAAAAAAATAGACCCCATTCTAAAGAACAGGGCCTAAATGGTTTCACAGTAGGAAATTGGATTTTACTGCACAGACTACACAAAAAAAGTCTGCTAATTAATTGACAATAGATTATAAGGTTCTGCTGCATTTGGTTGCAAAAAAAATTTATACAATAAAAAACCTGCGGAACACCCAAATAAAGGGCAATTCGCAGGTTTCATTTGATGCTAACTAGTTTTAGTTGCCGTAAACACTTAAAAATTTAATGCGCATAATCTTTAATTGTTCCCAACTATAGTCATTATCGCTCAATTCTTGACGGGCCACGTCTAAAGAGGAAGTTTGGCAACTTTTAAAATAGTCTATAATATCAATTTGATCATCTTCGTCGAGCCATTCGTCTATGGCATAATCTAAATTCAAACGGGTGCCACTTGCAGCAATGGTTTCCATTTCTTCGAGTAATTCTTCGAGCTTAAGGCTTTTATTTTTTGCAATGGTTTCTAACGGAATTTTTTTGTCTACATTTTGAATAATATAGATTTTATTATTCCCTTTATTCGCTACACTACGCATTACAAAATCATCGGGCTTTTCTATGTCATTTTCTACCACATATTTGGCAATCACTTCTACAAAGGGCTTGCCATATTTTAAAGATTTTCCCTTGCTTACTCCCTGACATTTTTCTAACTCTTCTAAAGTTGTAGGATACAAAGTAGCCATATCCTGCAAAGAATTTTCTAAGAAAATTACAAAAGGAGGTAGGCTTTTTTTCTTGGCTTCTGTTTGGCGAAGGTCTTTCAACATTTCAAATAACTTGTCGTCGGCAGCGGCCCCTGTTTGAGAGGCATTTTCACCTTCGTCGTCATCGGCATTGGCTTCTTCGAACAAATTATTCAACACTATTTTAAATGAACTCGGTTTCTTTAAGAATTTCTCTCCTTTTTCAGTAATTTTTAATAAGCCATATTCCTCAATATCTTTTCTTATTAAATTCTCCAATAACATTTGTCTGATTAAACTACTCCATAAATGGTATTCCTTATCGTTGCCAACTCCAAAAACTGGAAGGCTATCGTGGCGGAACATACTTATTTGAGGTGTGAGTTTACCCATCACTACGTTCACCACATAATCGGTTACAAATCTTTCGTCTAAAGCAACGACTGTTTTAAGAATATTTACTACATCTTCTTTTGCTTCAATACGCTCTTTTGGATTTAAACAGTTATCGCAATTACCGCAGTTTTTTGTTTCCCAATCTTCTCCAAAATAGTGCAACAGCACTTTTCTTCTACACACCGCAGATTCAGCATAGGCAACGGTTTCGTCAATTAGTTGTGCGCCAACTTCTCTTTCACTTAAAGGCTTGTCGCGTAAAAAATGTTCTAGTTTAGAAACGTCTTTGTGTGAATAATACAATACACACAAACCTTCCATACCATCTCGTCCGGCCCTACCAGTTTCTTGGTAATAATTTTCAATGGATTTTGGAATATTAAAGTGAACAACAAACCGAATATCTGGTTTGTCTATGCCCATTCCAAATGCAATAGTGGCAACAATTACTTGTACGTCTTCATTCAAAAATTGGTCTTGCCTTTCTGCGCGTAATTTTTGATCGAGCCCAGCGTGGTAAGCAACTGCTTTAATATTATTTGCCACCAATAACTCGGCCAATTCTTCGGTAGTTTTTCTATTTAGGGTATAAATAATACCACTCTTTCCTCTATGCCCACTTATAAACTTAACGATACTTTTTACCGTTTGGTCTTTTTTAATTTTGGGTTGAATTTCGTAGTATAAATTGCTACGGTTAAAAGAAGAAATATAAATATGTGGTTTTCTTAATCCTAAGTTTTTTACAATATCACTTTGCACTTTTGGTGTTGCGGTTGCAGTTAATGCAATTACTGGTATGTCTGGATTAATAATTTCCATCATCTCGCGCAAACGTCGATATTCTGGTCTAAAATCATGCCCCCATTCCGAAATACAATGCGCTTCATCAACTGCAAAAAAAGATATTTTTAGGTCACTAAAATATGCTAGATTTTCTTCTTTGGTTAGCGTTTCAGGCGCTACATATAATAACTTGGTCATACCAGCTGTTAAATCATCTTTTACGGCTTTAATTTGACCTTTATTTAAGGAAGAATTTAAGAAATGCGCTACATCATCCTTTTCACTATACCCCCTTACTAAGTCTACTTGGTTTTTCATTAAAGCAATTAAAGGCGATACAATGATGGCACAACCTTCCATCATCATTGCTGGCAATTGGTAGCAAAGACTTTTACCACCACCCGTTGGCATGATTACAAAAGTATCTTGACCATTAAGTAGGCTATTAATTGCTTTTTCTTGGGTACCCTTAAACTCTCTAAAACCAAAATATTTTTCTAGGCCGGCATGAATATCATAATGATGTTCTGTAGTAATAGTTGCCGTGTTGTCTTTTCTAGGAGAACTTCGCTTATTTATTATTTTGCTTGCAGGTTTTGCAGTTGTTTTTTTTGTTGTTGTGGCCATTTATCAGAATCAATTTTCCATCCCATCATTGGGAATCTAGCATTGCTAAAAGTTAAAACATTTTTTTTGAATCCCCCATTTAAATTGATAATCGGTTTACAAAGCAGTAAAACAATTGTTCTCTTAAGTATAACCATTGCTATTTTTAAGAAAAATAGGCTTACGAAGTTAACGAACTGTAGTTTGATTTAAAAGTTTAAGCTGTTAAAGTTTACATTTGCAATGTATGAATCCATCAATACAAAAAACAGCCCTTCGAACCATTGATTTGGAAGCTACATCCGTAGCTGGTTTATCGGCTTTTATTAATGCAGATTTTGAAAATGCAATCAATGTGATTCATGCATCAAAAGGCCGATTAGTAATTAGTGGCATAGGGAAAAGTGCCATTGTAGCCCAAAAAATTGTTGCCACGCTCAATTCTACTGGAACCCCTGCTTTATTTATGCATGCAGCAGACGCCATTCATGGCGATTTGGGCATGATACAAGCAGCAGATATTGTATTAATTATAAGTAAGAGTGGCGAAAGCCCAGAGATTAAAGTATTGGTACCACTCATTAGAAATTTTGGCAATACATTAATTGGTATGGTCGGAAATATGGAAAGTTTCTTGGCAAAAGAAGCAGCCATTGTTTTAAATACCACAGTAAGTCAAGAAGCATGCCCTAATAATTTAGCACCTACCAGTAGCACAACGGTTCAAATGGTGATGGGTGATGTTTTAGCAGTTTGCTTGATGGAATTAAACGGCTTTAGTAGTAGAGATTTTGCAAAATATCATCCAGGTGGCAATTTAGGCAAGCGACTGTATTTAAGAGTAGGCGAATTAAGTTTACAGAATGCTAGTCCAAAAGTATTAGCCAGTGCCAGTTTGAAAGAAGTAATTGTAGAAATAACCCAAAAAAGATTGGGTATTACGGCAGTAGTAAACGAACAAAATCATATTATAGGCATTATTACAGATGGAGATTTGCGTAGAATGCTAGAGAAAACTAGTTCTTTAGACCAAATTACCGCAAATGATATTTTAACGCTGAATCCAAAAACAGTTGGTGCAGATAATTTAGCGGTAGAAGCATTAGAAATTTTAAGAAACAACGATATTAGTGCATTACTGGTAGCGGAAAACAATGAATACCTTGGGGTGCTTCATTTACACGATTTAGTAAGAGAAGGAATCGTTTAGTTAAAACATTTTTTTGTTTATAGCTCAGGTTTTATATCTTGTAAAAATATTTAATACGATTATTACTATAACCTACCCTTAAATGAATAAACATCACTATGTAGCCATTATGGCCGGCGGAATTGGGAGTCGTTTTTGGCCAAAGAGTAGAACTAGCTATCCAAAGCAATTCTTAGACATTCTAAATACAGGAAAATCATTAATTCAATGGACTTATGAGCGCTACGCAGCTTTTATTCTTAATGAAAACATTTTTATTGTTACTTCCGACGAATACGTGTCTATAGTAAAAGAACAATTACCACTTTTGCCTGCCGAAAATATTTTAGCAGAACCTAGCAGAAAAAATACGGCTCCCTGTGTGGCGTATATCTCTTATAAATTATTACAAAAAGATCCAGAAGCTAGTTTAATTGTAGCGCCCAGCGATCATATGATTCTAGACAATGAAGCGTTTAGAAATATTACCCAAAAAGCATTGGATTTTGTAACAGAAGTACCATCACTCGTAACACTGGGCATCAAACCTACGCATCCAAATACTGGATATGGTTATATTCAACACGCACCTTCTACAGCCACAGAAGGTATTTATAAAGTAAAAACATTTACAGAAAAACCCGATTTAGAATTGGCAAAAACTTTTATCTCTAGCGGTGATTTTTTATGGAATGCAGGCATCTTTGTTTGGCAAGTAAAAAATGTAATGAAAGCATTTGAATTACTCCAACCAGAAATGTTTGAATTATTCGACAACGAAAAAGCGCATTTTAATACTGCAACCGAAAAAGAAGCCATCAATAGAATCTATCCACAATGCACCAATGTATCGATTGATTTTGCCATCATGGAAAAAGCAAATAATGTATTTGTTATTCCTTCTTCTTTTGGATGGAGTGATTTAGGAACTTGGAATAGCGCTTACGATAATTTAGAGAAAGACTATTTAGGTAATGCAGTGACTAGTGAAAATGTAATTGTTATTGATGCAACTAAATGCATGATTTCTGCTACTAATGATAAACTCATTGTTATTCAAGGATTAGACGATTGCATTATTGTAGACACAAAAGATGTATTATTAATTTGTAAAAAAGAAAAAGAACAAGCTATTAAGGAATACGTTGCAGAAGTGAAAAGAAATAAAGGTGATAGGTATTTATAAAAACAATCACAGCATAAAGTAAACGACTTCTATATGCCAGCAACAAGAACGGTAATTACTGGAACAGGATCTTATATACCCCCAATGGTAAAAACCAATGCCGATTTTATGGCTGCTGAATTTTATGACGAAGACCATCAACTATTAATAACGCCTGCAGCAGAGATTGTAGAAAAATTTAAAGACATTACTGGAATTGAAGAACGTCGTTATGCTAGTAATGAAATCAATTCTTCAGATATGGCATTCGAAGCGGCAAAGCTTGCTATTGCAGATGCAGGCATTGACCCAGAAACCATCGACCAAATTATTTTTGCCCACAATTTTGGCAATGTTTTAAAAGATACTATACAAACAGATGTCTTGCCAGCATTGGCATCTCGCGTAAAACAACAATTAGGTATTCGCAATCCTGCTTGTGTGGCTTACGATATTTTATTTGGTTGTCCGGGTTGGATACAAGGTGTTATTCAAGGACATGCTTTTATTTTAGCAGGAATGGCAAAAAAATGTTTAGTGATTGGCTCCGAAACTTTAAGCAGGGTTATTGACGTACACGATAGAGATAGCATGATTTTTAGTGATGGTGCAGGTGCTTGTATGATAGAAGCTGTAGATGCCAATACTTCTAATAGCGGTATATTATCAACCAGTGTACAAAGCCATTGCTTAGACGAAGCATTTTACTTGCATTTAGGAAAATCGAATTATCCCAATTCAGATCCTACAGTTCGATACATGAAAATGAAAGGCAGAAAAGTGTATGAATACGCAATTAAAAACGTACCACTTGCTATGAAAGATTGTATTGAAAAAGCAGGCTTACAAGTGAGCGATGTAAAAAAGTTTTTCTTGCACCAAGCCAATGAAAAAATGGATGAAGGATTTGTAAAAGCATTATATAAATTAGCGGGTATCAAAGATGTTCCCAATAACATCATGCCCATGAGCATTCACCAATTTGGCAATAGCTCTGTTGCGACAATTCCTACTTTATATGATTTGGTTAAAAAAAATAAAATGGTAGGACACAGTATTGTAACTGGTGATATTGTGGTATTTGCTTCGGTTGGTGCTGGTATGAATATCAATGCTATTTGTTACCAAGTATAGCATCAAAAAATATTTGTGCGTGTTTATTTTATAAAGGGAGTTTAATATCCCCTCACATTTTTCCCTTCCATATAATTTAGGAAAGCTTTGTTAACCACTCTATTTCCACCTGGTGTTGGATAGTTTCCTGTAAAATACCAATCACCGGTATTGGTTGGGCAACTATCGTGTAAATCTTCTGTTGTTTGATAGATTACTTCTACAACAGTTGACACACCTGGAGGCGTAATTAATTGTGCAATTTTAGCAGAAATTTCTTCGGGAGAAAAAGGCTTGTAAATTAATCGAACTAAGTTTTCGGTATGTAGTTGATTACTAATTTGTAGTTCTTTTATTTTATCGGATACCTCCGTTAAAACATGCTCCATGTTGCGCTCTTTTAATAAAGCAATGGCTGCGCGGAAAGCAATAAAATCACCCAGCTTACTCATATCAATCCCGTAACAATCTGGGTATCTAATTTGTGGAGCCGATGAAACAACAATTATTTTTTTAGGCTCTAGTCGTGAAAGCATTCTTATAATACTTTCTTTCAAGGTTGTACCACGAACAATACTATCATCAATCACCACTAGTGTGTCTTCGTTTCTGCGAACTGTTCCGTATGTAATATCATACACGTGTTGTACCATTTCATTCCGATTGGCATCTTCGGTAATAAATGTGCGCAGCTTTACGTCTTTGATAGCAATTTTTTCTTGGCGAATTTTTCTATTCACCATTTCTTCTAATTTGTCGGGCGTAAAATCATTACCCCAACTTAAAATTCTTTCAACCTTAATTTTATTCAGGTACTCTTCCATACCTTTTACCAAACCATAAAAAGCAACTTCAGCAGTATTGGGTATATAAGAAAATATGGTGTTCTTTAAATCGTAGTTAATGCTATCTAATACTGTTTTACTTAAATGATGCCCTAGTGCAATGCGTTCACGATAAATTTTTTCATCGCTACCACGGCTAAAATAGATGCGCTCAAAACTACAAGCACGTCTTTCTTTGGGTGCTAGTATTTGTTCAATCTTATAATTTCCAATATCATCCACTATTATGGCAGCACCAGGCATGAGTTCCATTACTTCATTTTCGCCCACATTAAAAGTGGTTCTAATAGCTGCTCTTTCGCTAGCTGCAACAATCACTTCGTCATTGATATAATAATAGGCCGGACGAATACCATGTGCATCACGCATCACAAAACTATGGCCGTTGCCAATTAAACTACCAATGGTATACCCCCCATCAAATAATGGCGTTGCTTTTTTTAGTACACTTACAATATCAGCTGAATTAGGATCTAGGTTATCTTCTTCTGCTAAAAAATGGTAGATGACTTCCATCATAGCAGCCAAATCACTTTGTTTTTGAAAATCTCCTGGATTCATTTTAATAGCATCGAATAACTCATCGGTATTCACCAAATTAAAATTGCCAGCTAGCGCAATGTTTTTGCCAGGCATTAAGTCTCTTTTAATAAAGGGATGGCAAAACTCCAGATTGTTTTTGCCTTGGGTTCCATAACGTAAATGACCTAATAACAATTCACCCAAAAAAGGCAGGTGCCCTTTCATTAATCCAGGGTGCAGTTTAATATCGGTTTGGTGTTTTTCTAGTTCTGCAATTTCTTGCCCCACCCTAAAGAAAAGGTCGGCAATTGGCTGAGGCGCATTACTGCGCATTCTATATAAAAAGGGATTGCCGGGTTCGGTATTGAGTTTAACCGACGCAAAACCAGCGCCATCTTGGCCACGATTATGCTGTTTTTCCATTAACAAGTAAAGTTTGGTTAGCCCGTAGGTTACCGAACCATGCTGCTGCAAATAGTAGGAAAAAGGTTTTCTCAGGCGGATGTAGGCTAGCCCACATTCATGTTTGATTTCGTCGCTCATGATGGTTATTAAAAGGAAGTGGCGAAGTTACAACTCCGCCACATTTATTTCGTGTTATTTATAAACAGCTTTTATACCTATTTTAAACACGCTGCTAACCAAAGGAATACGAAGTGAATAATTGGTAATGATTACCTATTTATTGTTTCACCATTTGAATATTTAAATGCAATTTAACTTCGTCTGAAAGTACCACACCACCCGCTTCGGTGATAGCGCCCCAAGACAATCCAAATTCACTTCGAATAATAGATCCTGTAATTTCAAAACCAGACTTTACTTGTCCATAAGGATCAGTAGCAGTTCCGCCATATGCTACAGAAAATTCAACTGGTTTTGTAACACCATGAAGTGTAAGGTTTCCAGCCAACACATAATCATTACTTACTACATTTTTAAAGGAAGTAGATTGAAATTGGATGGTTGGATATTTTTCTGCCGCAAAAAAATCATCACTTTTTAAATGACCGTCTCTTTGTTCGTTATTAGTTGTAATGCTATTTACATCTGCTTCAAAAGAAATGCTTGCATCACTAAAATCTGCAGTTGCCGCTTCCATGGTTGCATCAAATTTGGTAAAGCTACCTGTAACATTGGTAATCATTAAGTGTTTTACTTTAAAAGTAATTTCACTGTGTGATGAATCGATTTTGTACGTTGACATATTTGGTTGTTTTTATTTAAAAAAAATGTATTTATTATGACTCAATTAATACGCCCATCTTACCCATTTGATAGTCTCTAATGGCTTCCATAATTTCTGTTTGGGTATTCATTACAAAAGGACCATGCGATGCAACAGGTTCATTTAAAGGTTCGCCAGTTCCAATAAAAAGATGGGTATCTGCTAGTGCCTCTAATTCAAACCCTTCACCATCTAAATGAAAAGACGCCACATATTTTTCTTCAATAATCGAATCGCCCATAACAGCAATTTGTCCTTGCATTAAATAAATAAATGCATTGTGCGAAAGCGGAATATCAAAAAAGTATTTGGCCCCTTTTTTCATATTTACAGTAAAAGTGTTTACGTTAGAAAGTGTATGAATAGGACCTTTTACCGCATCTAGTTGACCCGCTATAATATTAATTTGGGTTAACCCATCGTCCGAAATAATAGTTGGTGTCTCTTCTTTGGTTAAGGGTTGATAAGATGGAATATCCATTTTGTGTTTTGCGGGCGTATTCACCCAAAGCTGAATCAACTCTTGAACGCCTCCGTGCAATGATATATCAACTGGAGGTCTTTCGCTATGAATCATACCCATTCCGGCATTCATCCACTGTGTGCCACCAGCATACACAACATTGTCATTCCCTCTACTATCGCGGTGGTGCACACCTCCTTGAAAAATAAAACTCACCGGACTAAAGCCACGATGCGGATGCGGACCTACACCAGATTGTAAAACGGGAATATGCTCAGGAACTTTTAATTCGGCATGGTGTAAGAGCAAAAACGGATCAATCTGTTCTGCCTTGCGTGATGGAAAAGGTTGCCTGATTGGAAAACCACCCATATCCATTGGTGTAGCGTATAATACTTGTTTAATAGTACGGTTCGTTTTCATGGATATGATTTTAAACTAAGTCCATTGGAATATCAATCAAGAGTAATTCAGATTCAGTATTAGCAACAATGGTTAATACTTCTGTTTCAGAAACGCCGAGGCCATCTCTATTTTCTAGTAGTTCTCCGTTTACTGTTACGCTGCCACTTAAAACAAATACATATACCCCATTACCTGTTTTTTTTATAGGATATTCAATGGATAAGTCTTTTGAAAAACTACCCAAAGAAAACCAAGCATCTTGGTTTATAAAAACAGCATTCGAATCATCTGGGGCTACCACGGTTAATATTTGATTCAACCTGTTTTCTGGTAAAAATGATTTTTGTTCGTATCGAGGTGCTATGTTTTTAAGTTTTGGGAACACCCAAATTTGTAAAAATTTTACTTCCTCTGTTTTACTTGCATTCATTTCACTGTGTGCAATCCCACTACCTGCACTCATAATTTGAACATCGTGTGCGCGGATGATTTCGTTTCTTCCAGTGCTATCTTGGTGTTGTAAGTTTCCCAACAAAGGAATAGAAACAATTTCCATATTATCGTGCGGATGCTTTCCAAAACCCATTCCAGCAGCAACTGTATCGTCATTTAATACACGTAATGCACCAAAATGCATTCTATCTGGATGATGGTAACCTCCAAAACTAAAACTATGGTAACTATTTAACCACCCATGATTGGCATGACCCCTAGAACCGGCTTTGTGTAATACTGTTTTCATATCAATTAATTTTAAGTGTATGTACACCTATTTGTAAAAAAATATTAAATTTCCTTTTCTCTTAATTTTTCAAGTATTAGATTCAACTGCTTCGCGTCTGAATTTGATATATCAACTACGTCATCCATTATTTCAGTGATTGATTGTGTAGCCGCATCTAACAAAACAATGCCACTCGTTGATAAACTAATTACCGTTTCGCGTTTGTCTAATAATGAACTAGTTCTTTTTACGAGTTTTTTAATTTCCAAACGGTCTATAATCCTTGGTACATTTGAGTTTTTTTCAATCATTCTACAAGCAATATCCCTTACACACATTTGCTCAGGATATTTGCCTTTCAAAATTCTTAACACATTGTATTGCTCGTGGGTTAAGCTATATTCTTTTAAAGCTTTGCTCATGGTTGTTTTTAACCACCAGGCAGAATACAAAATATTCAAAACGGCTTTGTGTGCATCGTTTTTAAATTTTGTACTTAAAATAGCTTGTTCCAGTTTCACAGCACAAATGTATGTATGTACATTCAATTTTCAAAATTTACTCAAAAAAAATCCCGTTAGTGTTTACTAACGGGACTAATATTGTTTTTTGTTTAACTTAATTTCTGGCTTCAATTGCTGCCTTGCGCCATTCTTCTAAACCAGTGCAAGCACTAAAACTTTTGTCAATTGAAATATAATAAGTAGGAATATGCTCTTTAAACCATTTTTCTAAAATGCCTGATTTTTTGTCTTCCATTGCCCTATTCGCCACGCGATTATAATCTTCTTTCAAATTCTCACGATGCGGCTCGGTTCTATTTTTTAAATAAATAATTCTAACTTTTTTGCTGCCTCTTTCATCGGTAAAAACCTGTGGTTTAGAAAAACTTCCTGGCTTCATATCCTTTAAAGCAATCACCATTTCTTTGTCTACCTGATCCATGGTAATATAGGTAGATCCGTCTCTTCCAGCTACAGCACCCGCACTAAATTTACTTCCGTCGTCGTCGCTAAACTTACTTACCGCTTCGCCAAAAGCCAAACTTCCATCTACTAATTTTTTGCGAATTGAATCTAATTTATCTTTGGTTTCTTTGATTTCTTCGTCGGTAACAGGAGGGATTCTTAATATATGACGAACCACTGCATCATCGCCTGAACGACTAACCATTTGAATAATATGTAAGCCGAATTTTGATTTTATTACAGAAGAAATTTGTCCTTCCTTTAAACGAAATGCACCCGATAAAAATGCAGGATCCCACATGTTTTTATCATTTCTATTCAAATTATATTGCCCGGCATTTTCAGTTTTTCCTGGATCTTCAGAATAAAATTTTACCAATTGCTCAAATTTTTTGCTGCCAGATTCAACCTGGCGCTTGTAATCGTACAACTGCTTTGAAACATATTCCTCAACATCCTTATTTGCTTTTGGATGCATTACAATTTGGCTTACTTCAATTTCACTTTCATAAAACGGAAGACTATCTTTTGGTGTTTTATTATAGTAGGCTTTTACCTCTGTTGGCGTCATTTTAATGTTATCAACAATTTTACCGCGCATTTGATCGGCTAATTTTTGTTCTCTTAAGGCTTCTTTAAAATCTTCTTTCATTTGATACACTGTTTTACCAGCTATCTCTTCCAAAATTTCTTTTGAGCCATAAGAATTGATAAAACTGCGAATTCGATTCTCCATTTGGTTTTCGATCTCTTCGTCGTTAACCGTTAAAGAATCCTTCATGGCTTGTAATACCAAGGCTTTTTGAATCAATTGTCCTTCTAATACCTGGCACTCTGTTGGAATGATGGCATTTTCTTGACCTTGTGCCTGACGCTTTACATCTAAAATGGCATTGGTTACATCCGATTGCAAGATGATTTTATCACCAACTTGCGCAATGATTTTATCGGCAACCACTTTTTTAGTTTGTGCTTGCGCTCCAAAAGATCCAACTATCAATAAAATAAAAAATACCTGCTTCATAGATTTCAATATCAGTCAAAAATAGCGATTCAACACCCGAACTGCGCCATTCAAAACGGCTTTTAACAAAACTTATAAAGTACGCTTCACTTCTTCTTCTTCAAATGCCTCAACTATATCACCTACACGGATGTCGGCGTAGTTTTTAATAGTCAATCCGCACTCTGTGTTAGTTGCAACGTCTTTTACATCGTCTTTAAAGCGTTTCAAGCTGCCCAATTCAGCGGCTTGTCCTTCTCCTTTAGGATATTCCACAATACCATCACGAATAATTCTGATTTTACTGTTACGGGCAATTTTGCCTTCGAGTACAAAACATCCTGCAACGGTTGCTTTATCGAATTTATAGACTTCTCTAACCTCAACATTCGCTGTGATTTTCTCTTGGAATTTAGGTTCCAACATACCTTCCATGGCGCTTTTAACTTCGTCAATGGCTTGGTAGATAATAGAGTACAATTTAATTTCAACTCCTTCGGTATCGGCAAGTTTATTGGCTTGCATAGAAGGTCGAACGTTAAATCCAATAACGATTGCATCCGAAGCTGTAGCCAACAATACATCCGATTCAGAAATTTGACCTACTCCTTTATGTACTACTCTAATAGCAATTTCTTCAGTAGAAAGTTTTTGTAATGAATCACTTAATGCTTCTACAGAACCATCCACGTCTCCTTTAATAATAATATTAAGTTCCTTAAAGTTACCCAATGCCAAACGACGTCCAATTTCATCAAGTGTAATGTGTTTACGAGCACGTAACCCTTGCTCACGCAATAGTTGCGCACGCTTAGTAGCCATTTCTTTTGCTTCTGCTTCGTCTTCAAATACCCTGAACTTCTCACCCGCTTGTGGTGCACCATTCAGTCCTAATATTACTACTGGCGTTGAAGGTGGCGCAATTTCAATACGTTGGTTACGCTCATTGAACATGGCTTTTACACGACCGTAGTGTTGACCAGAAACAATCAAGTCTCCCTGACGTAGTGTTCCGTTCTGAACCAAAATGGTTGCTACATATCCACGTCCTTTATCTAATGATGCTTCAATAATGGTACCACTTCCTTCCCTTTGAGGGTTGGCTTTTAGGTCTAATATTTCTGCTTCAAACAATACTTTTTCCAGTAATATGTCTACATTCAAACCTTGTTTAGCAGACAATTCTTGGTTTTGGAATTTACCACCCCAAGCTTCTACTAAAATATTCATTTGAGAAAGCTGTTCGTATATTTTTTGCGGCTGAGCACCGTCTTTATCTATTTTATTGACCGCAAAAATCATTGGAACCCCCGCTGCTTGCGCGTGACTGATGGCTTCTTTGGTTTGAGGCATTACTGCATCGTCGGCAGCTACTACAATAATGGCAATATCCGTTACTTTGGCACCACGCGCACGCATGGCCGTAAAGGCTTCGTGACCTGGCGTATCTAAGAAAGTAATTGCTTTACCATTAGGAAGTGTTACTTCATAAGCACCAATGTGCTGGGTAATTCCACCTGCTTCACCTGCTACTACATTGGCATTTCTAATATAATCCAATAAAGAAGTTTTACCGTGGTCTACGTGACCCATGATGGTAACAATTGGCGCACGTTCTACTTGATCGGCAGTATCGTCAATATCATCTTCGTCATCCAAATCATCTACATCTTCTAATCCAATAAACTCCACTTCAAAACCAAACTCACTTGATACAAGTTCAATTACTTCCGCATCTAGTCTTTGGTTGATAGATACCATGATTCCTAAGCCCATACACTTACCAATAACATCGGCAAAGCTTACGTCCATTAAGTTGGCTAATTCACTTACTGTAACAAACTCGGTAACTTGTAAACGATTGTCTTCGGACATATCACCTACTTGCTCAGCAGCTTCGTCACGTTTTGCACGACGATATTTGGCTTTTAAACTCTTTCCACGTCCTCCGGTACCAGATAATTTGGCCTGCGTTTCGCGGATTTTTTCTTGTATCGCTTTTTGGTCAATTTCTTTGTTGTCATCAGCACCTCTGCGTGTTGCAGCAGTTCTGTCTCTATTAGCACCACCGCCGCCAGGACGATTTCCACCGCCGCCAGTTGCACCACCGCCACGATTAAATCCGCCGCCGCCTTGTTGACCTCCACCGCCGCCGCCGGTGCGGTTTCCGCCATTATTATTGGCAGGAACAATTGGTCTATTTGGGCCTGATGGACGCGCAGGACCGCCTGCACTTGCCACACCTAAACCTTGTTGTTGAGGTGGTTGGTTTGCACCAGGATTATTGTCGGGTTTTTTGTCGACAGGAATACGTTTGCGTTTGCGTTTTTCTTCCCTACCCATTGGTTTAGGACGCGTGTCACTATTTACAGGTAATTCAATTCTTCCTAATATTTTAGGTCCTTCTAATTTATCTGCCTTAATATTTTCAATTACCGGACCAGCTTCATCGGCAGTATCTGGAACAACTACTGCAACAGCTGCTGGTTGAGGCGTTGGTTCTACAATTTCTTCTTGTATTGTAGCTGGTACTTTTTTATGTGTTGTTGCATCTGGTACTACTTCAGCAGTTGCTGGTGCAATATCCTTAGTTGGTGTTTTTTTGACTGTTTTTTTAGGACGAGTAGAAGAATCAATGGCCGATAAGTCAATTTTGCTCAACACTTTCGGTGATTCTAATTCTGGTGGATCTATTTTGGTAACACCAGATTCATTTGTAACAGCCACAACGGTTGTTTCAACTATAGCAGCAGGAGGAACAACCACTGGTGCTTCTACCACAACTTCTTTAACAACTGGTTTTTCAATTACAGGCACTACAACTACTGGCGCTTCTACCACTGGAGCTGGTATTTCCACCACTGGCGCTTCTACCACTACTACTACTGGAGCTGGTGCAGCTTTTTCTTCTTTTTTATTGAAGCCAATATCTTCTTCGTCTTTTTTCTTTCTTGCTTCGGTTTGAGCACCTTTTGGTATTTCTACCAAGTCGGCCTTATTCTTCGCCTGCTTATCATTTTGGAACTCCGCCTGCAAGGCAAAATAATGGTCTTCCGTAAGCTTTGCAGTTGGCTTCAGGTCGTCGCGGCTAAATCCTTTCTTCACCAAAAATTCAATCAGGGTATCCTGACCAATGTTGAATTCTTTGGCGGCTGCTAACAGTCTTGGTAATTTCAGTTCTGACATTCAGTTTTTTTTAGTCAACAAACCAAGGGCAAGCCCCGGTTTTTTTTATTTTTTGCTTTTCATCTATCCATTCAAAGTTGTTTACTCAATTCAACACTAAGACAAAGATAACCTCTAAAAAGCGGCTTATTCTTCACGATCAAATTCATCTTGCAATACTTTGCGTACTTCAGTAATCGTTTCAATTTCTAAATCGGTTCTTCTTTCAAGTTCTTCAGCTGATAATTTCAAGATGCTTCTGGCCGTATCACAACCAATGCGCTTGAATTCGTCAATGATCCATGGTTCAATTTCATCGCTGAATTCTTCTAAGTCAATATCAAATTCATCTACCACTTCTTCGTCTTCTCTAAACACATCAATTTCATATCCAGTCAATTCACAAGCCAATTTAATATTAACCCCGCGGCGGCCAATTGCTAAAGAAACTTGATCGGCTTTTAAATAAACCTCGGCATGTTTTTTATCGTTATCCAATTCCATATAGCTGATTTTAGCCGGCGTTAAAGAACGCTGAATCAACAACTGAATATTGGTGGTAAAATTGATTACATCGATATTTTCGTTTTTCAATTCACGAACAATTCCATGAATACGACTTCCTTTCATTCCCACACAAGCACCTACTGGATCAATACGATCGTCGTAACTTTCAACGGCCACTTTTGCTCTTTCTCCTGGATCACGAACGATTTTTTTAATCGCTATTAAACCATCAAATATTTCTGGAACTTCAATCTCTAATAATTTAGATAAGAACAAAGGACTCGTTCTAGAAAGTATAATTACAGGAGAGTTATTTTTTAAATCAACCCTTGCAATTACTGCACGAACGTTTTCGCCTTTCTTGAAATAATCTTGTGGAATTTGTTCAGATTTTGGTAAAATCAATTCATTGCTTTCTTCATCTAGCAATAACACTTCTTTTTTCCAAACCTGATACACTTCTGCACTGATAATTTCACCAATACGGTCGCCATATTTTTTAATTAAAGCACTTTTCTTTAAATCGCTGATACGGCTTGCCAATGTTTGTTTTGCAGCAAGAATGGCTCTACGACCGAAGTCTAGAATATCAACCTCTTGGTATAATTCTTCGCCTACTTCAAAATCTGGTTCAATTTTAACTGCATCGGTATAGCCAATTTCAGCCAATGGATCTAACACTTCGCCATCGTCTACAATCATGCGTCGACGAATAATTTCTAAATCTCCTTTCTCGGCATTTACAATTACGTCGAAGTTTTCATCGCTTCCAAATTTTTTGCGCAAAAGTGTTTTAAAAACATCTTCTACCACCTTCATCATCGTAGGACGATCAATGCTTTCTGCGTCTTTGAATTCCTGGAATGCCTCAATCAGGTTGATACTAGCCATAACTTAATTTTTACGTTTCGCTCTGCAAACCATTGCGGTGAGCAGCTGATTAGAATTTGATTTGTACAGTTGTTGTTTTTATATTATCGAAAGGAATAACTAACTGTTGTGTTATCGCTTTTTTACCCTTTCCTTCTATTGTTTCTAATAAGATATCTGCTGGTGTTACCGCCAACAGGTTTCCAATTTTTTCACTTCCATCTGCAAATGCTACCGCTATCGATCTGCCAATATTTTTTTGATACTGACGCAACAATTGCAATGGTTCGTCGATACCTGGAGAAGAAACTTCTAGTGAAAATTCTCCTTCGGGATACCAAGCTTTTTCTTCAATTAAACTATAGAGTTGGCGATTAATTTTCACACATTTTTCAATGGGAAAACCGACGTCGCCATCCATAAATATTTTAATATTATTAGTAGGCTTAATAAAAACACTCACCAAAAAATAGGTCGGTTCTTCTGCCAATAACAGTTGAATCAGTGCCTCTATTTCTTTTATTCTTGTTTCCATTTTTCAAAAACTTTCTCAAAGCAGTAAGGCTGCTTTGAATTAGAAAATTGTACTTTTTTGTTGCCTTTTGCCTTAAAAGCTTCAGGTATAGAAAAAGGAGAAGGGAACGGTAGCCGTTCCCTTCGTGTGTATTTTCTGTTGCAAATATAGTGGAAAACTAGATTATCTTCCAAATTTGATGATTATCTTTGTTTTCTATGATCAAGATGATTTTTTATGGACTGGTTGCTTACCTGATCTATAAACTGGTTTTTGAGCTGGTTATTCCCGTAGGCAAGGCAAGTGTTCAAATGAAAGAAAAGTTGCAACAAATGCAAGAGCAACAGCGGTATCAACAACAACAATCAAGGCCAACAGCCGAACCTAGCCCTGCGCCCAAAGCCAAGGAAGACAAAGACTATATTGATTTTGAAGAGGTGAAGCCTTAAGTAATACCATTGTTATAAATCTAATTCTGGCAAGGTCTGTGGCCATTGCAGGTGAATGGTTTGTAGGCCAACTTGCTGAGCCGCTTCAATGTTTTTAAGGGTATCATCTATAAAAACAGTTTCTGCAGCTACTAATCCATGGTTTTCTAAAATTTGAATAAATGGTTCGAGTGATGGTTTGCGTAAACCCATTTCTTGCGAGTAATACGCTTTCTCAAAAAAATCATTGAAATCGGTTTTGCCTGTTTGAATAAAATAGGTTTTCAAAAATGACTCGTAATGAATTTGATTGGTGTTAGAAAATAAAAAGATCCGGTACTTATTTTTAATGCTATCGAGCCATTCCAAACTAGGCAATCTAAAATCAATTAATAAGGCATTCCATGCAGTTTTAATTTGATGATTGGTTAATGCAATTTGAGTGGTATCCCTAAAAGCATCATAAAATTCATCTGGGCTAATGGCGCCAGTTTCTAGTTGAATAAACAAATCGTTTGAATGGTGCTGGGTGAACATTTCAGAAAAATTTTCAACACCTAATGCAACAAATGCCGCCTCGGTTTTTTTAAAATCGATGTTAAACAACACGCCCCCTAAATCAAAAATGATATTCTTTACGCCTTGCATATTTAATTGATTTTATGTAATGGTTTGTTTTGTAATACAAAGATATTGATCAAAACGCTTTCTTGATTATATCTAATTTCTTGTTCTATGTTTAGCACACACCAAGGCAATAATGTAGCAATGAAATCCTTTGCTACCAATCGTTGTGGTGTACTGAGTAGTATTGTCGTTCCTTGTTTAATAAACTGTTGTAGCATTAAAAATACCGTATCAAAATCGGTAGGATTGTAATTAATATCACTCAATAATAAAACTTCTGCTTCTATAGATTCAGGAATTGATTGCCAATTAATTAAGGCGCTAGATAAATTTGATAGTTGATTAGCTGCAATATTTTTTTCTAATAATACAATTGCTGCTGGTGCATAATCACTGCAACAAATATGGCTAGCATATTTTGCAGCCACAAAAGAAGGTAAGCCAATGCCTGCTGCTAATTCTAAGAGTTTTTTATTTTGAATATAGCTCGGATTTTCTTGTAAAAAATTGGCGAGCGCAATGGCCGATGGCCAAATTTTTGCCCAATAAGGAAAGTCTAATCCCCCCAATTGATATAGCGTTTGCAATTGTATAAAATCTGGAACGGCCAATTCTATGGTTGTGTTTGGCACCAAATACTGTTCAAACACTAAGTCTTGTAACAATGTATGGGTATTTAGTTCTTGCATGTACAACTGGTTTGAAAAATAATCGAGCAATAAGCACAAATCAAATCAACAATATTACTGTAGTTTCGCAAAAACAATTCAACAATCATGAGCGAAAATGTACTTACACAAGGAAGAATTCACACCGAAAAAGGTGTTTTAACTTTTGAACTTTACGATGATGATGCGCCCATTGCTGCTGCAAATTTTAAAAAATTAGTTTCCGAAGGTTATTATAATGGATTGAAATTTCACCGCGTGATACCCAATTTTATGGTTCAAGGTGGTTGCCCTGACGGAACAGGTGCTGGCGGACCAGGCTATTCCATCAATTGCGAAACTTCAGGTGTTAAACAAATTCACGATCGTGGGGTAATGTCTATGGCACACCGTGGCAGAAACACTGGAGGATCTCAATTTTTCATTTGTCATAACCGCCCAGGTACCCGCCATTTAGACGGTGTACATACCTGTTTTGGTAAAATCATTGATGGCCTTGATGTAATTGACGACATTAGAGGCGGTGATATTATGACCAAAGTTGAATTGATCTAATTAATTATACCGTTTTTTTAGGAGGTAAAGCAAAAGCAGCCGCTTCGTGTTCGAATTGTCCACTATGGGCACCGTCGCAAAATGGTTTGTTTTTGCTTAACCCACAACGGCACAAGCCAATTACTTCCCTTCCGGCTAAATCATAGCTGTTTCCTGCTCTATCTACAATGGTAAAATCACCTTCAATTTTAAGTGATCCGTTATTGTTTACTGTTATTTTAGTTGACATGTTGTTGGTTTTGAAGCGAAGATAGTGGTAACAAAGATTACCTCATCAAACTTTGATTAAGGCATTACAATAATGCGAAAAATTAATTTTATTACAATGACCCAGTTGGTTTGCGATGGCCATATACAAATTGCTCCATGGCAGTCATAGACTGAATAGCATCTGCTGCAGTACATGGGTTATTGCCATTATTTAAAAAATATTGAACAATTTTTTCAATCATCGGTTGCTGGATATGGGTAGGTTGTTTAAAAGGGAGTACTTCTGTTCCACCTTCAGTTTCAACCGTTATTTGATTACCAAAAACTGGAAATGAAATTTTACCTGCCGAGCCAATAATTTCAAATACATCTTTGTGTAGTGATTCTGACGTTGCAAAAGACCATAAACCATTAAATAGAATATTGTTGTTAAGCAACATAGTGCCTGTTACTATATCTTCTGCTGCATACAAACCAGCTTGATTAGCAGAGAATCCTTGCATACCAAGGGCTTTGCCAAAAAAATAAAACACAAGGTCTAGTTGATGGGGTGCCAAATCGTAAAACAAACCGCCACCAGCAAGTGCAGGGTCAACACGCCAATTTGTTTCGGGATTTTCCATTTGCGCCGATTTATCGGGTTGTAACATGGTAATAGTTACGGCCCTAATTGCGCCAATAGTATTATCAGCCAATAATTTTTTTACTTGTAAAAACATAGGTAATGCCCTACGATAATGTGCAATACATAATTTGCCGCCCATATTATTTGCTACCGTTTGCATCCGTAAGCATGATGCAAGATCGGTACTCATTGGTTTTTCTACATACACATTTTTTCCGGCCTGTAATGCAGCAATAGCATAGGTTTCATGGTATTTTGGTGGAGTAGCAATATAGATAGAATTAATTGTTGGATCATTCATCAATTCATTAGCACTGGCATACCATTTGGGTACACCATGTCGAGTAGCATAGTCTTTTGCTTTTTCGGCATCTCTACGCATTACTGCAATTAATGCAGAATTGGGGACCTTATTAAAAGCAGGACCAGATTTTAATTCTGTTACATTTCCACAACCAATAATACCCCAATTAATAGTGGCTGTATTATTTGGCAAATTTGTTTGAATTGATTCCATACACAAAAAATTGAGTTCTCTAAGTTAATAAAGCAAACTATCTAGCGTTTAGAAATTTTTTTGAACTCGCCATTAAAAATGACTGAATTAAATTTTAATTGTGAAAATACTTTATGATATATTCTCAAAACCTTAAACGATTTATTTAATTACTATTATTCAAGCAACGTTTTGTATTAGAATCATATCTAACAATTATTGAAGTTTTAACAGGCGTATACAATAACTAGCATGATAATTGAGTTAGTCTTTAATACGTTTAAGTTTTACCAAAATTGAACCCTAAATATATATTTTGTGCGTAAAGTTTTTTTTATTGTAGGATTGTTGCTGCTTGCTACTTTGGCTTGCAAACACCAGATGGTTGTTCCAGGAACCTCAACAACACCAATTATTATTACTAATCCAGGAACTGGCGGAACTTCAGTTTCAGACACCGTGTGCTTTAATAGCCAAGTACTTCCTTTATACCAAAGCTATTGCGCAAGTGCAGGATGCCATAGTGCTGCTTCTGCAAGTTCTGGAGTAATAACAGTAGACTATTTTAATATCATGAAAGGGATTCGAGCAAATAGCCCTAATTCTAGCAAATATTATACGATTCTTTCTAACGGCATGCCGCCAAGAGGTAGTCCACAAATGACTTCCGCTCAAATTGCCACTATTCAAAAATGGATTACCCAAGGTGCATTGAATACAGTTTGCGTGACTACCACTTGCGATAGTACAAAAACAACATATTCCAACGGCATTTCAACACTCTTTGCTACCTATTGCAATGGCTGCCATGGCGTAGCTCCTGGATCTGGTAATATTATTTTGGGCGATTATACCAATGCAAAAAATACGGGGATTTCTATAAAACAAAGTTTTTTAAATGACATTAATTATACAGGTGCAACCGCTGCAAAAAATATGCCTCCTGGAGGAAAATTGAGTAGTTGTCAAATTTTGCAGATTACAAAATGGATCAACAATGGTTGCCCTCAATAAATTAATTAGTTCTAAAAATTATATAATGAAATCAATTGTTTTTTGTGCGCTACTTGTTTTTTTTATTTCGGGATGTTATTACGATAAGGCTGAATTAACTTATCCTGCTTCTGCAACTACTTGCGATACTACTGCAGTAAAATATAGTGTAGATATGGTATCTATCATGAATGCCAACTGTAATGTTTGTCATGGCGGAACTGCTGCTGCAGGTGCTGGCATAGTACTGAGCACTTATGCAGGGCTAAAAGTTTATGGCACAAATGGGCAATTGCTAAACTCAGTTTTACAAAATGGAACAATTTCGGCTATGCCTAAAGGCGGTGGCAAATTATCGGACTGTGATATTAATAAAATTAGGTCTTGGTTAAATAAAGGAATGCTAAACAACTAAATAAATATATGAAAAGAATACTCCTATCAATTTTAATACTAGCGTTAAGTGCTAGCGCAATGCAAGCACAAAAATTGTATGCCACAAAAAAGGGTCAATTAAAATTTAATGCAACAGGTGGCGTAGAAGCAATTGCTGCAGTAAACAATCAGGTGGATAGTAAAATGGTAGACAAAACTGGCCAAATCGTTTTTAGTGTTTTAATAAAGGGCTTTAAGTTCGACAACCAATTAATGGAGGACCATTTTAACGAGAACTATTTAGAGAGTACCAAATTTCCAAAAGCAGATTTTAAAGGATTTATTTTAAACACTGCTAGCATAGATTTTTCTAAAGATGGCAAACACAATATTACAGCCGAAGGAACATTAACCATTCACAATGTTGCACAAAAAGTTTCTGTACCGGGTACTTTAACTATTGCTGATGGAAAAGCTGCTGTGATGGCTACTTTCAAAATAAAAATTAAAGACTATGGCATTACCGGGCTATATATTGGCGATAAGATAGCACCTGATGCCGAGATTGTGCTCAATTGCAAATACGATTAAAATAGTTCGATTTTTTTTAAGTTCAAACAATATCTAATGTTAAATACTAAACGCTTTCTCCTTACTACTGTTTTGTTTTTTGTGGTGCTTTTAAATGCACCAATATTATTTGCACAAACCATTGATTTGTTTGCATTGCAAGATGCACAAGACAAAAAAGATAGTAAAGACAAAACAGATATTGTTACGGCTACTTTTAAAACAACCCGTTTAATAAATGGACAATCCATTGAAAATGTAGGAAGGGGAATTTTAGATGTAAAAATATCGCACCGATTTGGCACGCTTAATTCTGGTGCTTATAATTTATTTGGATTAGACAATGCCACAATGCGCATGGGCGTTGATTATGGTATTACAGATCGATTAATGGTTGGTGCAGGTAGAAGTACTTATCAAAAACAATTCGATGCTTTTTTAAAGTACCGAATTATTCGTCAATCAACCGGAAAAAGGTATATACCATTTTCTGTTAGTTATGCAGCCTCTATTGCTTTAAGAACAATTGACGATCCTAATGCTACTGCTGTAAAAAGTTGGTATACCGATCGACTTTCTTATACGCACCAATTAATTATTGCGAGTAAATTAAATGACTATACCTCTTTACAAGTGATGCCAACACTAATACATTACAATAGCGTTCCATTAGCCAAGAACCCGAATGATTTGATTTCTGTTGGTGTTGGATTTAGAGAAAGACTATCAAAAAGGGTTAACTTAACAGGAGAGTATTATAACCAAGTAACCCAGTTAGAAGGCTATTTTAACTCATTATCTTTGGGCCTTGATATAGAAACTGGTGGCCATGTATTTCAATTTCATGTATCTAATTCAACAGGCATGACCGATAAAACTTTTATTACAGAAACCACTGGTCAATGGGATAAAGGAGATATTCATTTTGGCTTTAATATTGCACGGGTATTTACTGTAAAAAAGAAAAAGGAAATTAATCAGTAATTCATACAAACTATATAATAAATACTACCATTAATTAAAGTATTCGTTTATTAATTAGATTGCTCCCAGCATTTTTTTAGCGTATTCAACACATTTTTTTGTTTCTTGAACTGGATCAGAGCCTGCAGGAACATCATACTCTAATTCAATGGTAGCAGGAATTGCGTATTTTTTTTCTTTTAATAAGGTAAAGATTTCTTTTAAAGGAGTCTCCCCTAATCCCCAAACAACATTAGCTCCGCCTTTTGTTTTAGAGAGCCTGTCTTTAATATGCATACTAGTTATGCGATCGTGTTTGGCTTCAATCAGGGCAAGTAAACTTTCTTTTGTATTGTTTCCGCCGGCTGCTATGTAATGACCGCAATCGAGATTCATTGAATTATAAGGTGATTGGCTCAAAGCGATGTCCCAAGCGGTATCTGACGCTTGTGTATGCGCATGGTAGCCAATATAGATTTTATGTTTGGCCGCTAATTCACCCAATCTTTTGGAATGTGCTGCATTAGGAATTTCTACGGTAACAGATCTTGCACCCAATGCTTTTGCTGCATTAAAAGCATATTCAATTTCTGCATCTGTATTATGGGCATTTAATGCATCTGGTTTAAATGCATAAATACTAACCCCAGCTTTATGGAACATTTTACGAATCTTATTAAATGTATCCATTGAAACGCTTGCACGCCATTCAGCTACTTGTTGTTGGTAGGCAGCTTCTTGTTTTTTTTGTTCGTCTGAAATAGTTCGGGGTTGACCTGCAATACGTGGTGCACGCACAATGTTGTTGGTAGGCTTACCAGCATAAGCTTCTATTGAATCGCCCATTAATTCTATGGCACTAATATTTGAATCTAAGCAGTATTGCAAAATTTGTTCTGGACTACTAGGTAAACTTCTCCAAGAATAAGTAATCGCACCAATTTGTACGCCCAATATTTTTGAATTGGGTTTATCAAGCACAAATGCATTTGCTAAAACAGATTTACCTGATATTAAAATTGTTAATGAGGCTACACTTGTTTTGTATAAAAAATCTCGACGATTGCTTGGGTTGGCCATTTTGCTTGGATTGGAGATTGTATTATTATAATCTTTTTACTAAAATAGGGTCTTCGTTTACACCTTCAATTTTCATTTTATATCCTTCTGAAGTAAGATATATAGTAACTGCTGGACGAAACAAATTAACAAAAATAGGTGAGGTAGGTAAATCTTGAATCCAGTCTTGACGATTCATTAGTTTAAACGTGGTATTACCATTCCATCCTTTAAAATCGCCATCAATATTTGATTCTATTACTTCTTGTAATTTATTACACGCAATTAATCGGTCAATACCTTCAATTTTCATTTTATATTTTTTGCCATCTTTATACACAACAATACTCGGTTGTGCTGTACCGGGTTTTTGGTTGATTTTATCGTTGATTTCGTAAAAATTAAAACTATTGGTTTTTATTAAAGATCCTTTTACAATAGCACCGCGTATGGTTACAAAACTTGCAGAAGAATCTACCATTTTTAGGTTATCTGTTGTTTGTGCTTGCGTGTAAATGAAAGCAAATACAAGCGTTAGGTTTAAGAGTAACTTTTTCATACAATTTTTATTAGGTGATAAAGATAACATCAGTTGTGTTACAAATTTTTAATTCGGATATTTCTAAATCGAACCACATCGCCATGGCCCAAAAAACCAATATGACCTGTTGTTCTTTTTAATCCTGGGTGCTCGTTGTGGTCCATAGCACCATTTGCTGCTGCGTCTTTAATATCGCCATCAACAATGGTTTCGCCATTTAAGATTACTTTAATTTTTGTGCCTTTTACAATAATAGATTCTTGGTTCCAATCGCCAATGGGTTTTAAGAATCCTCTTTTTGCAGGAATCACCCCATATACCGAACCGTGGTATTGATACGGTTGTAGTTTTTTATACATATCGGCTTCACTATCCAAAACTTGAATTTCCATTCCAACATACGCTGCATCGCCAGTTAGCGGGGCGCGAATGCCAATTCCATTATTTGCTCCGGGAGTTAATTGAAATTCAAAACGGTATTCAAAATCGGCATATTCGTCTTTGGTATAAAGGTTGCCACCACTTAGTTCTGGATGAACTACAATAGCACCTGCTTCATTTAAATAACCTGCTGTATTTCCTGTCCATTGATCCATATTGGATCCATCGAACAATGTTGTAAATCCTTCTGATTTTTCTTGAGGCGTTAATGTTGAAATAGTTGTTGTAGGAATTTCTCTTAAATAAATATTTCTATACGCCACATAGGTTCCGTGTGCTTGTAATTCAATTTGTTCTTTGGAGAATATGGGTAGTTTACTATCCCAATAATTTTCTAAAATAATATGGTCGGTTACTAATACATCATTCAAATAAACCGTTACTTTTTCGCCTTGCATGATTATATGAAAAGTATTCCACTCACCTATTTTATTGTCTGCAACAACCAATGGTTTACTTTGATTTTTTTGATTATTGTACAAACCGCCAGACCCAACTTGCGCACCCACGTCTCTGCGACTAGTATCCCAAATTTGTACTTGTGGCGTGCCGCGCAAATAAATACCCGCATCACCTTTTTTGGTTATCTTCCAGTCTACATACATTTCAAAATCACTATACTGTTTGGTAGTGGCAAGATTGTCTCCATGGCCTGTAAAAACCAATAAGCCGTCTTTTACAATCCAGTCGTTCTTTGTTTTTTCGTTGGCAACTTGCTCGGCTTTTTGTAGTTCATCGGCACTCATTTTAGAACGGCTGATAGGGTTTCCTACCAAGGCTTTCCAGCCATTAAGGTCTTTGCCATTAAATAAACTTTCAAAGCCATTATCATAGGGCATTGCTTTTAAATGTGCGCGCAAGGCTTTGGATAAAACTACACTATCTTCTCCCTTTAATAATGCAAGTGATTTTTCTAGAATGGACCTTATTTCTTGACCATAGATAGAAGCGTCGGCCAAAGCGAGGCGAGTGGTAATAAGTGCCGCCATTGGTGCCAAAATAGGATCTTGTAAACTTTGGCTAACAAACATAAAACTACCTAAGCCAGTTAGGTTTGCCGCTTCAGATAAAATATCTTTTTTCTCTAAAGGATTTTTTGCCTCCGCCATTTGGTATTGCAAAGCCAATAGGTGTTGTGCTTTGTTTGGAATATTTAATTTAATAAGCTTAATAGAATTAATATTGGGCAATACTTCTTGGCTATTGTTTAATGCCGCTTGAATATGTTTGCGGTTTGTTTCATTTGCTTTGGACAAGGCTTTATTTAGTGCAGCTATAGCAGTTTCAGAATGAATGGTAGCCAATGCCCTTGCAGCATTGCTTGCATTGGTTTGGTCAGTTAAAAAATTACTAAGCGATTTTACAGCAGCATCACTACCCAATAAACCCAAATACTTCATGAGTAATTCATTGGCGTAATAAGTATTTTCAGCAGTAAGTGTTGTAGCTAATAGCGTGGCAATTTTATTGATGGATACTGGGTCTGCCTTGGTAGTTTTATTTACATAGGCACTCAATGCATTGCTTGCTTTCGATTGAATTGCAGTATCATTCAGTATGGATACAAAGGTTTTCCATTCTGATTTTTTCCAAGCATCCATACTTTGTAAAGCGGCATCTGCTTCTTTTACTTGTTGGTATGGAAATACGCTAATGGTATTAAGTATGGCTTCTTTTTGTGCATTTATTTGTGATAAAAAAACAATAGAAAATAAAAAACTTATGATTATTTTTTGCATTTGTTCAGTTTAATAAATTAAATATTCCAAGGAGCGCGCATGGGCGGATTAATCATGGCATTGGCTTCATTGTCATTAATAAAGGTTTGTAGGTCTGGATTAAAATGGAGCGTTCTGCCTAATTGCAAAGCAATCTTTCCTAAATTAATAATCGTACAAGACCTAAACCCATTTGATTCATTTAGTGCAAAAGGTTTTCTATATTTTACCGACTCTAAAAAATTAGTTACTTGTGGTGCTGGATCGGGCATTAAAGCAAGCTTTTCTTTTAAATTGGGAATGGTTGATTTAAACCCTGCAAATAATTTCCCGTTGGGCCCTTCAATATACGCTGCATTAGGATCTGTGGCTTCTCCATCTAAAATGATTTTGCAGCCATCTGCATAGGTATACGTAATTTTTCTAAACGTTCCACAAGCATCGGGGTGTTGTTGTTCGGCGTCTACTTCTACTTTAATAGGGCTTGTTTCGTCTTTTCCTAAAAAATATTGGATAGGATCAATATAGTGTTGGCCCATATCGCCTAATCCACCACCATCATAATCCCAATAACCCCTAAAGGTTTGGTGCACCCTGTGCGCATTATAAGGCTTGTATGGCGCAGGTCCTAGCCATCTATCGTAGTCTAATTCGGCAGGAACTGGTTGGGTTTCTAATTTAGTTTTGCCTACCCAATAAAACTTCCAGTCAAAGCCGGTTGTTTTACTAACGGTTACGGTTAATGGCCATCCTAATAAACCTGATTCAACTAATTTTTTAATGGGACGAACGGTGGTATTCATTCCGTAAAAGTTATCTTCGAAACGAAACCAAGTATTTAAGCGAAACATGTTGCCGTATTGTTTTACAGCTTCTACCACACGCTTTCCTTCGCCAATAGTTCTGGTCATTGGCTTTTCGCACCAAATATCTTTTTTTGCTTTTGCGGCTTCAATAGCCATGATTCCGTGCCAGTGTGGTGGTGTTGCAATATGAACAATATCTACTTCTGGTAAAGCAATTAATTCGCGGTGATCATGAAAGGTTTTTACGCCATTACCAATCAATTTTTGAGCAGATAAAAGATGGTTGGCATCTACATCGCAAATGGCTACAACGCGTGTTCCTGCATAGGGAATATGGCCACGGCCCATACCACCAACTCCAATAATCCCTTTGGTTAATTGGTCACTTGGGGGAATAAAGCCTCGACCCAGAACATGTCTTGGAACTATTGTTATTCCAGCAACAATTGCTGCTGAATTGCGCAGGAAGTTTCTCCTACTTTTTTTAGAAGATGAAAGCATTAGGCAAGAATTAGTTGGTCTTAAAGATAAAGATTTGTACTTGGTTTACAAGCAATAGACCCCCCTATTTTACCGAATTAGTCATTTTTAGGAATCGTAAATTTAAAACTAGACCCCTCGCCCAATACTGATTCTACCCAAATTCTGCCTTTGTAACTTTCTACAATTTTCTTGCAAATTGATAAGCCAATGCCCGTGCCAGAATATTGGTGTTTTTGGTGTAGTCTTTGGAAGATGATAAAAATTTTCTGGTAATATTCAGGTGCAATACCAATACCATTGTCAGTTACAGAAAACTCCCATTCATTAGCGTTTTCTATAACTGAAATTTTTATGATGGCTTTTTCTTTATTACAATATTTAATGCCATTGCCTACTAAGTTTTGTAGGAGTTGACTCATAGAGACCTTACCAGCCAAAATAACTGGTAAAGGGTCGGTAATAATTTCTATACTGTTTTCAACAAGTCTTTCCCGATGTAATTGAAGTATATCAATAATTACTTCGTTCATATCTACTTTAACCCTTTCGAATCTGTCTGAATTAGCACTTGTGTATTTGAGCAAATCGTTAATTAATACGCGCATTCTTTCAGCGCCATCAACAGCAAAATGAATATATTTTTTTCCTGTTTCGTCTACAATAGACGCATATTTTTGCTCGAATTTTTGAAGGAAACTAGTAACCATCCTTAAAGGTTCTTGCAAATCATGTGAAGCTACGTAGGCAAAACTTTCTAACTCTTTATTTTTATTAATTAATGCCTCTGATGTTATTTGTAATTCTTGATTAGACTGAATGATTTGTTGTTCAATATTTTTTCGATAAGTGATTTCTCTAAAAATAGCCGTACATCCATCAGTGAATGGATAAAAATCTTGCTCATACCAACGATTGTCTTCGGAAACAAACAGTTCAAAATGTTGTGGAATTTGTTCCTTGATGGCAAAGAATAATTTATCTTGGAATTCAGAATTAGCAAGCGCTGGATACATTTGAAAAATATTTTTCCCAATCAAATCCTTTTCTTCCACTTTTAAAATATCTACCAATGCTTTGTTACAGTACCTATAATTACAATCATTGTCTATAACATAAAAGCAATCTGCAATTGAAGCTAAAATATATTCTTTGTCTTTAATTAAACTTTCAATAAGGTGTAACTTTTCTTCTAATTCAGCAGCAATTTTTTTCTGTTCTGTTATATCTTTTAATGAACCAATTATTCTTTCTACTTTACCTGCTTTATTTCTTAAAATATAAGCATGGTCTACTACATTCAAATATTCTTTGCCATTGCTATAACGATATTCAAAGGTTGTTTTAGAACTATTGTTTAAAAAGTTTTCTCTTAAAAAATTCTTTATTTTATCAATATCTTCTGGGTGTACCCGTTTTGCCCAATCCCCATTATCTCCTAAAAAATTTTCTTCCTTTTGATTAAACAGATTTTTATAAGTATCACTTAAAAAGATTTGTTGGTTTTTCAAATCCCAATCATAAATACCATCAGTTGCCGCTCTTGTAACATATTGAAATCTGTCGGAATCAAGTTTACTTTTTGCTTCGGCATTTCTTTCTGCTGTAACGTTTCTGACAATATCCATAATTCCACCATCTTCAGTAGCAATTATTCTAGACTCAAACAATTGTAATCCATGAGGTTGAATTTCTAGTGAATACAACCTTGTGACTAATCCTTTACTTTCCTTAGCCTCTAAAATTTTATTTTCTAAATGATCAACTATTTCTAGTGGAAGAATATCTCGTATGTTTTTGCCAATATATTCATTTTCTGGTCTTCTAAGATTTTCTGGAAAATTGGTATGCAAATAGGTGTAATTATTGTTTGCATCTAAACGAATTACTATATCAGGAATGGCTTTTATAATGGAATTAAGTTCTCCTTGGGTTTCAGTCAATTTTGTAGCAATTGCCAATTGTTCATTTAAGAGTAATTGCTTTTTTTTGATTTGATCAATTTGATTTTTTCTATTACTGTATCGAAGAAATAAAATTAATGCTATCAAAAAAGCAATAAAACTTATGATTAAAATAAGTTGTGTTTTATTACTTGATTTTAATCTCTGCGCTGTTTCAAGCTCTTTTATCTTAATAAGATGAATCTGTAGTGCCGTTTTAATTTTTGTATCACTTAATATTTTTGCATTGAAAATCATATCTACTTTATCTTTCACTAGTAAATATTTTTTTTGATAGTCATATGCTTTTTGAGGGTCCTTTAATTGTTCATATACAGTTGCATACTGTTCGTACATTCTTGCTTTGTAAATATTATCGTCTATTTTAGCAAGCATTGTATCTGCACCATGTAGTTGTTTTAATGCTAACTGTAGATTACCTTTAATGACACTAATTTTAGAAAGCCGAATTAAGGAACCCGCACTACTACTCCATTCCTTTGCCCTAGCACTTAATCGAACATCTGCTTCAAAAAAAGGAATTGCTTTATTGTATTGATTTTGGTTTAAATAAACAGTGCCTAAATTTCCTGAAGCAATCCCAAACCAAGTGCTGTCATTTTCTTTTTTAGCAATTTCCATAGCTAATTGGTGGTAAAAAATAGCAGAGTCATATTGTTTTCTGTTATTATAAATTAAGCCAATAGTTGTATTGGTCATTTTTTCTGCCCAAGTGCCAGTTGGCTTATAATGGGTGGCTTGTATAAGATAATTCAGTGCAGTTTCTTGGTCGTTAAAGTCGTAATAAATATGGCCTAGATCCATTAATAATCTATAACTTTCTGGGACTTTTTCATACCCAATTTTTTCTAAGACTGTTGTGGTTTTTAAAAAGTATTCAAACGCTAATTCATATTGATTTTTATAATAAGCAAACCTTCCTCGATCATAAGCTATCAATGCCAAATCAATAGGAAGATTTTGTTCTATTGCAATTTTTTCTGCTGCTTCTAAAATTTGAACTTTTATTTGTTTATCATAATGTCCTTCACCCAAACTTTCTTGATAAGCAACTTTTAATCGTAGTGTTGTTACTACTAATGAATAGTCCTTTTGTGCATTTGCCCAGTTTTGCAAATCATTGAGTGCTAAAAAAGCACTGGTTGAATCTAGTTTTAAAATGGTCGTTCGAAATTCCTTTTGAGCTGCTGGTAAACGAAGTGCTGCTGGGAGTTTTTTAACACCTTCAAAATATGAGGCGTTTGCTTGAATGAAAAATAATAAACAAGCGCAAGCAAACCAAAACCTAGTATTATAATTAGGAGTATGTTTTAACATTAGGGGGTTTTTTTTGCTAGTATAATTGGATTAATTATACTAGCATTAGTAACAATTATAAAGTTATAAATATAGTAATAAATCTAATTACTATATTGTAGCCTTGGTTTTAGCATTTATACTTTGTAATTGTTTGAACTTTTAAAGCCCCTTTATAAGGGTTTTCTTTATTACCAAAAATAGCTACCGATGAAAAAGCAATTCTTTTTGTTGTTATTTCTTTTATCCTTCAATATTTTACGTGCCGAAGATGGTTATCGATTATGGCTTAGATACGATAAAATTACAGATGCAGGTTTGCGTGCAACTTATATAAATAGTTGTAAAAACTTGCTATTGGACGCAAAATCTCCAACCCTTATTGCCGCTAAAGCCGAATTATTAGAAGGATTTTCAGGGCTACTAAATACCAAAATCAATATTATTAGTTCGGTTAAAAACAATACAATATTAGTAGGAACCCCAACAAGTTCAAAGCAAATAGCAGCCCTCAATTTAAGCGAACTAGCGGGTTTAGGCAAAGAAGGATTTGTTATTAAAATAAAAATGGTTGTTGGAAACACTTGTATTGTAATAGCCGCCAATACAGATCTTGGCGTTTTATATGGCAGCTTTCGATTACTACAATTGTTACAAACCCATCAGCCAATTAGTCAATTAAATATTACATCTGCACCAAAAATTCAGGTGCGTATTTTAAACCATTGGGATAATATGAATAGAACTGTGGAACGTGGTTATGCAGGATATTCTTTGTGGAGATGGCATTATTTACCCGATTTATTAGACCAACGTTATACCGATTATGCTAGGGCTAATGCTTCAATTGGCATTAATGGCACCGTTATTAGCAATGTAAATGCCAATGCACAAATGCTTACCAAAGACTACTTAATTAAAGTAGCCGCATTGGCCAATGTGTTTAGGCCTTATGGTATTAAGGTTTATTTATCTGCCAAGTTTAGCGCGCCTATAGAAATTGGAAAATTAAAAACCGCCGACCCATTTGATGCACAAGTAATAGATTGGTGGAAGAAAAAAGTCGATGAAATTTATAGTTATATCCCTGATTTTGGCGGTTTCTTGGTTAAAGCAAATTCAGAAGGACAACCTGGTCCACAAAATTACCAACGTACGCATGCAGATGGTGCTAATCTATTGGCCGATGCACTTGCGCCCCATGGTGGAATTGTTATGTGGCGTGCATTTGTGTATAGTAATGAAACACCTACCGACCGCACCAAACAAGCCTATAATGAATTCAAACCTTTTGATGGACAATTCAAAAGCAATGTTATTGTGCAAGTAAAAAATGGTCCATTAGATTTTCAACCAAGAGAACCATTTCATCCCTTATTTGGTGCCATGCCCAAAACACCATTGATGATGGAGTTTCAGCTCACGCAAGAATATTTGGGTCAAGCCACTCAACTTGTTTATGAAGCGCCATTAATGAAAGAAGTATTAGACGCCGATACCTATAGTAATGGCAGCGGATCAACAGTTGCAAAAATTATTGATGGATCAATTGAGCATCCACAAATTACAGGTATTGCTGGTGTAAGTAATATAGGAGACGATAGAAATTGGTGCGGGCATCCTTTTGCTCAAGCCAATTGGTTTGCATTTGGAAAACTTGCTTGGGACCATCAATTAAGTGCTGCTACAATTGCAGATGAGTGGATTAAAATGACCTATACCAATGATGCCGCATTTGTTGCAACTACAAAAAAAGTGATGCTAGATTCTAGAGAAATAATGGTGCAATATATGACGCCATTGGGCTTGCACCATATTATGGGAGATAGCCACCACTATGGCCCTTCGCCTTGGTCGGATAAATTAGGAAGGGCAGACTGGAACCCTGTGTATTATCACAGAGCTGACTCGGTTGGGCTTGGTTTTAATAGAACAAAAACAGGTAGTAATGCTTTAGAACAATATGCACCTGAGGTTCAAAAAATCTATGCAGATCAAGCAACTTGTCCGGATAATTATTTGTTGTGGTTCCACCATGTTGCTTGGAATGATACCATGAAATCTGGCAACAGTTTATGGGATGAATTGTGTTTGCAATATAATGCTGGTGTAATAGGTGTTAGAAACCTACAACAAAGTTGGAACCAAGTTGCTGGAAAGATTGATAGTGAAAGATTCAACCAAGTAAAAATGCTATTAGGTATTCAAGAAAAGGAAGCAGTGTGGTGGAGAAATGCTTGTTTATCTTATTTTAAAACCTTTTCAAAACAGCCCATACCAGCTAAGTACGAGCAGCCCGATCATAGTTTAGACTACTATAAAAATTTGCGCTTTCAGTTTGTTCCTGGTAGTGGTGGCAATAATTAATTACAAATCAACAAGGTAAAAACCTTGTTGATTTGTGTATAGTTATTTAATGCTTTATTTATCTATTGAATACACCAACACTTGAAAAGATCCTGGAATCATTTTTGGTCGGGCTTTTGATCCGTCTGTAGCAGGTGCTTCATAGTCGGCAGTAGGTAAATATAATTTATGTGATTTTGTATCGATGGCAATAGTACGTGCCCCTTTTTTACTCACTAGTGTTTCTACTACTTTAAACGTATTTTTATCAACTTCCTTTACAACGGTAATTGTGCCGTCGCCATTAGACGTAAATACTAGTTTAGATGCTGGATCAAACGCTGCACCATCGCATCCTTCGCCAGTTGGAACTTGTGCTACAATTTTACCATTTGTGGCATCCATCACTACCAATAATTTATCGCAAGTGGCAAATAACCTTTTGGTGATTGGGTCCATTACCAAACCTGTAGGACCTTCTGCAGGAGCCAAACTCCAATGAGCCAACACTAGGTTTTTTTGTAAATCGATCGCTACTATTTCATTTTTATCTTCGGCATTTACAAACACTTTTCCTGCATTGTCGCTTACAATGGTTTCTAATTTAGAACCACCAACGGCAATGGTAGCAACTACTGCATCGTTACTTGGATCTATCACAGTAATATCTCCACCAGTATGGTTACTGGTAAGAATTTTTTTGGTGAATGCATCATACATAATCCAATCTGGATTTTTTCCAGTAGCTACTTGACCAAGTGTTTTTCCTGTAGATAGTTCAAATACAGTTACATTATTGGTTCGACCATTACTTGTATACCCTTTGTTTAAAGCAGGTACAAATGCAATGCCATGAACGCCTGTTGTATTTAAAATTACGCCCAAAGAATCACCGGTATTTTTGTCTAAAATATTTACTTGCATTCCGTGAGAGAGGTACAGTTTATTAGACGACTCATCTACTGCCGGATAATCCCATCCGCCCATACTAGCCACATGAAACGTGTTGCTTAATTTATATCCTGTGGGTTTTTGAGCATTGATTTGTGTAACTGAAATTATTAGCGCTGTAAATACTGTTAATTTAAGTAAGGCTTGTTTCATGTTTAAATATTAATGGTAAAAAATGTATTAAAAGTTGTTGAATTAATCTTTTGCTACTTTTAAGAATTTGCCATTTGAATCAAAAAGAATATCCTTGCCTTTTATTGCAGCTTCATAATTTAAGCTTCCATCGGCATAAATTATTTTTGCGGCACCTATTAGTTCTTTTCCTTTATAGTTTACTTTCATGTAACTAATAATCTGTGGCATTAGGGATGAAACCTTAAGCTCAGTTTCTGTTTCTAATACTTTTCCTTTCTCGTCAATAACAGCCGACATTTTATTGCCACTCTGTATAAAAGTTACTTCATAATTTTTTTCTTCTTTTTCCCATTTAACATCAGTTACATTATTAAATGCTTTTGCAAAGGCTGCTTTTGTTGCGGCTGGTATATTTTTTTGAGCAATCCCAACAAAAGAAACCAACATTAATACTAGCGTAATAAAATTTTTCATGTTTTTGTTTTTTTATTAAATTATATTCAAACTTAAACTAGCATTTTGTAGCAATTCTGAATTTATGCTGGAATTTTTTTGTGCCTATACAATAATCGAATTAAACTGGGTAAAACAATTAACAGTAAAGGCATCGCAATAATAAATCCACCAATTACGGCAATGGCTAATGGTTGGTGCAATTGTGCGCCTGTACCAATTCCTAAAGCAATGGGCATCAATGCAATAATTGCACCAAGAGCAGTCATCAGTTTAGGACGTAACCTAGTTGAAATTGAATAGATAATGGCTTCATCTACATTATGATTGGTTTTTAAAGATTCTTTGAATTGCAAAAAAGTAAAAATGGCATTCTCTCCAATAATACCCACAATCATAATTAAACCAGTATAACTACCTACATTTAAAGCAGTATGGGTAAAATATAGTCCCATATAACTTCCGCTAATACCTAGTAATGCAATTAATAAAATAACAATTGCAATTTCAAAATCTTTGAATAAAAATAGTATCACGCCAAATACCAATAGGCTAGCTGCAATTAAAATAATTAATAATTCTTTAAATGACTTTTGTTGTTCTGCATATGAGCCACCATAAACAATAGCATAGCCTTGCGGTAAAACAATATTTTGTTGGATAGATGTTTGAATTTCTTTTATTACACTTCCCAAATCTCTATTTTCTAACCTTGCTGTAACTACACCCATTGATTGCAAATCTTCTCTTTCAATTTCTGCATCACCACTATTAATTTTTACAGAAGCCAATTGTTTGATGGGATGCAATTTTCCATTGGGTAAAAAAATGGGCGTTTTATTAAAGTCAGCCACACTAAAGGATTTGCTTCCAGGATAAATTAAACGCAAATTGGTCAGCTGGTCTTTGTCATATACTGTTCCAACTAAATTTCCTTCTAGGCTCGATTGCAACTGGTATTGCAAATTAGCAGGCGAAATGCCATACTGTGCAAGTGTTGTAAAATTTGGTTCTATATTAATGGAGGGGCCTGCAATTACAATGCCGTCAAACACATCGGCAGTTCCTTCCACCTTGCTAATTAGTGCAGCAATTTTTTTAGACAATACTTGTAACTTGGCTTGGTCGTTACCAAATACTTTTACTTCAATCGGTTGAACGGAAGTCATTAAATCGCCCAACATATCGCCAATTACCTGACCAAAATCAATACGCAGTGCTGGTTGTGTAGATTCTACTTGTTTACGAATATCACTAATAACCTCTTCGGTAGTTTTTGTTCGATGTTTGTTTAGTTGAATTAAATAGTCTCCACGATTAGGCTCTGTGATAAAAAAGCCCATTTGCGTTCCTGTTCTTCTACTATACGTGGCCACTTCAGGTAATTTTACCAAAATTTTTTCAACCTCTTGCAACATTCTATCTGTTTCTTCTAATGAAGTACCTGGAGGAGAATTATAATCGAGCACAATACTTCCCTCGTCCATTTCGGGTAAAAAACCTGTTTCTAATTTTGGAAAAATGGTATACACAGAATAGCCTAATGCAACAATAATTAAAAAACTCAAATACGGTTTTTTAATAAAGAATCCTACCCAACGTTGTGATGATACTTTTTGAGGAGTGATGGTTTTTTTATTAGAAACCTTGTGTGGATTTTTGGTAAATAATAAATAGATAATGGGCAACATTATCCAAGTAACAAAAAACGAACAGAGCAAAGTAATAATCATGGTATTGGTCATTACTTTAAAATAGGCACCTGCTACCCCACTCATTAATACAAATGGAACAAAAATGACAATGGTACTTAATGAAGAACCCACCATGGCTGGAAATAAATAATGGATGGCTTTTTTAACCACTGAATTACTTGGCTCGTCTGGATTTTCTTCGTGCGTTCGATGGATCTGTTCTACCACAACAATGGCATCATCAATTATTAAACCAATGGCCGCTGCTAATGCACCAAGCGTCATGATATTTAGTGTTTGCCCCATGGCGTATAAACAAATAACCGACAAACACAAAATCACCGGAATAGTAATTAAAATAACACCACTGGCTTTTAAAGAACGCAAAAATAAAATAGCCACTAAAATGGCCAAACCCAATCCTACAAACAAACTATCTGTAACACTTTTTATGCTATCTCTTACAAAATCTGCTTGCACATAAAATGGCTGAATCGTAACATCTTTGGGAATAATTTTTTTAAGCGCCTGTAATTTTTCATCCATCTTATCGCTCAATTCCACTAGGTTGGCATTGGGTTGTTTAATTACAGCTAATAGAATTCCTTCTTTTCCATTTGCATTTATTTTAATGTACTCTTTTGCTTCTTGAATTTGTACATCTGCAATATCTTTTAAGAGTACTATTCGTTTGCCATTATTACTTAAAACAATATTGCCCAATTGTTCTTTAGAAGTAATTGCTGCATCGGTAATGGTTAAATACAATAGTCGATAGTCCGATAAATAACCATTCGATTTAATAAAATTTGTTTGACTCAAAGCGGTATTTATCAAATCTGGCGTAATACCTAGTGTGCTCATTTTTTGAATATCCAACACCACCCAATACTCTTTTGACTTTCCACCAATCACCCTAATTTCCGACACACCTTCTACTTGCGATAAAAATGGTTTAATGGTATACATGGCCAATAATTTCATTTCAATTGGCGATCGGGTTTTGCTTTCTAATGAAAATCCGGTAATAGGTAAAATAGAAGGATTCATCCGCTCAACTGTTATTTGCACATCGGGCGGAAGGGTATTTTTTATTTCATTGATTTTCGATTCAATTCTTTGCTGACTAATATCAATATCAGCCGACCAATCCATATAGGCAGAAATTTCACAAGTGCCCCTACTAGTAGTACTTCTAATTCGATGTAAGTTGGGAACTTGTTTAACTGCATTCTCTAATTGACGTGTAACTGTCTTCATCATTTTCTTAACAGGTAACTGACCTGCATCGGCAATGATTTTAATTTTTGGAAAAGTAATTTCCGGAAAAAGAGCCGTTTGTAATTTGCTATACGAAAAGAATCCACCTAATATGATGATGACCACCAATACTGAAATAGGATTTTTATGACTAGAAAGAAAATTGTGCATGGCAGGCAATTATTGGTTGATGATTACTTTCGCCGTATCGGGCAATCCATAATTTCCGGTGAGTAAAATTTTATCGGTCAACTTAAGTGCTGGTGAAATAATTTCAATATGAGTATCGTTTTCAATTCCTTTTTTGATGGGTACTTTCACAGCAGTTGTGCTATCTATTAATTGCATGATCCAAAATTCGCTCTGTACTTCATCAGACAGTACCGCCGATTTTAAAACCGAGATAGTGTTTGAGATTGCTTTTTTTACCAAGTATACTTTGGCAATTAAATTTTCGGGAATTGGTTTTGTTGCATTTACCCGAATAACAAAGTTTTGCGTTTGCGAAACAGGATCGACTGTTGGCAATGCATTAGACACTTGACCGTTTAAAATACTGCCATCAGGTAGGTGCAATTGTAATGATTGGTTATTGTTTAAATAAGGCGTTAATTCGTAAGGAAGGTCTAACAAAAAAACAAAACTCTTAGTATCGGTAATCGTGGCAATTTGTTCGCCATCTTGTACATAGTCTCCGGCCCTGTAATTCAATTGAGAAATAAAACCAGTGCCTGGAGATTTGATAGTAATCACACCATTAAAATGCAATGAACTATCTAGTTGTTGCAAAGTGTTACCCAAACTCTGAGCTTCTTTTGTTTTTATCACAAATAATACATCGCCTTTGTTTACATATTTGCCTAGGCTTACGGATACCTCTTGCAAATAACCATTTGCCGATGATTTTACATTGGTTTTTAATTGAAAAGCCGACACCGCATTTACAATAGCTATTTCATTCATATTCCCTTTTATAGGATTTGTAATGGTAACGGGTGTTCGACCTTCTTGTGTTTTTTCTTCTACATTTTCTGTTTTCAGTTCATTGCTTTTACAAGCAGAAAATAGTAAAACAAAAGCGGTGGCGGAAAGGATAGCATATTTTTTTAGCATAGGTTTTATTTTCTACTCCAGTAATTAATTTGGTTAATTAATTGTAGTTGGGTTATGGTATTTTGCGTAAGATTATTTTTTATAGTTAAATAATTATTAATGGCTAAAATATAATCGGCCATATGCGCATCTCCAGTTTCAATTAATTTTTGATTGGCTTCAATTAGTGCTGCTGAAAAACTTAGTTGTTGATTGGTTTGAGCAATCAATTGTTGGGTAGCATGTAATTGTTGAAACAACTGTGCAATTTGTTGAGCATATTGTTTTTTAAAATAGTCGCGATAATCTTGTCGGCTTTGTTCTGCAATAGAAATTTTATCGTGTTGCATTTTCTTTTGCTTGCCATCATAAATGGGTACAATAATATTAACGCCAACACTTATTCCAAAGTTTTTATACGCTTCTGGTGCAAAAGAACTCAAATAACCACCGTCTCCATATAGATTCAGTTTTGGTTTGTAAGAAAAATCAATTAATGCATCGGCGTTTTTTAAACGCAAACTATCTGTTTTGTATTGCTGGTAAAAAATAGAGCTTTCGGCTTCTGGTATTACAGCTAAATCAATTGCTGGTTTTTGTAAAGCAATTGCTGTAGTATCTTTTAGTGCACACAAATAATTCAGTGAAGAAAAGTCGTTTTGATACTGTACCGTTAATTGGCTAATTAAAAATTCTTGTTGTTGCATGGTGACCAAAAAACTTAGGTAATCTGTTTGCCGATACACTGTTTTTTCTGTTAGATTTTTTAAAACAGATTGTTGTTTTTTAAAAACGGCCAACATGTCTTTGTTATAACTTAATTGCAACCAATCGCCATAAGTAGTAATGTATTGGGCAATGATAGATCTCTTTAATTCTTGTTCTGTTATTTTACCATTGTTTATTAATGATTCATTAAGTAGTTGAATAGCGGCTTGTTGGTTTTGAAGATTCTCCTTGCTTACCAAGCGTTTAGAAACAGTCATTAATTGACTAAAATTTGTACCATTGGTAATGGCACCGTCGTATCCCCATCCTCCAATGGTAGGCGCATAATTACTAGTGCTCACTGCATTTACTTGAGGTTGGTATCCTGCAAGAATACGTAAACTATCAATTAAATTAGATCGTTGCTGATAACGATAATCTTTTAATAAAGGATTATTTTCTAAGCCATTTTCAATAAAATAGGCAAGTGATTTTTCTTGCGCTTCTACGCCAATCACTAAGCCTAAAAAAATATATACAATCCAAAATTGTTTCATTAAATAACTATTTATTTACAAAGATTGATGGTAAAAATATGTTGTTTTTGATAGAATTTATATTCAATGAGAAAACCCGCAGCCAGGCAAACTTCATAAACAATTGCCAAGCCCAAACCTGTGCTAGTACTATCGGATTGTTCTTTGTAAAAACGTTGAAAGATCTGTTCATTATTTAGTGCACCACCAAAAGCGGTATTTGAAATAATTAAATTCGATTTATCTAAGTTGATTTGAATGCTTCCTCCAATAGGTGTATAACGAATGGCATTATTCAGCAAATTGCTTACTAGTATTTCTGCTAAGTGTTGGTGAAACGAAATAATAACAGATTCAATGCCAGTATTACAAATAATTAATTTTGAATCAATCAATTCTTGGCGTTCAGTAATTTTATTTTGCAGAATAAGGTCTAATAAAACAGGTTCATTCAATACAAATTGTCGGTTTTCTAATTTAGTTAATAGTAGTAATGATTGGTGTAATTTAGAGAGTCTTACACTTGCATCTTCAATTGCCAATAATTGTTGAATTGTTTTTTCGTTACCCTCAGCATCTTGTAATAAGCTCTCTACTTTCGATCGAATAATGGCAAGCGGTGTTTGCATTTCGTGAGATGCATTTTCTGTAAAAGATCGAAGCGCTAGATAATCTTTTGAAATTCGCTCCGTCATGCTATTAATACTTTCGTTGAGCAAATTAATTTCATCTATAGGTTCTTTACTTAATGCCAATGGTTGTAAGTGTGCCGCGTAGTCTTTGATGCTATCGATGGTGGTATAAAAAGGTTTCCAAGTATTGGTAATAAGTTTTCGGTTAATTAAATAATTGAATAGTAGCATCAGCCCAATCATAGCCATCGTTACTAAAATAATTAACTGTAACAAATCTTCAGTTTCGGCTTCTGATTTATTTACTGTTAATTGATAATACAGGTTATTAGCTTGTACAGAAAAAATCAGTTGGCGAATATATTCTTGTTCATCAATTTTTTTTAGAGGAATAGTTTGTATAACTGCATTAGGAAGCAATGCATTAATTTTCACCACATCAATCCACTGATTCTTGGTATTTTGAATTTCTGGTAATTGGTTATGACTATTTACATAATCAACTACTTCTTGTTTTTCCGACCAAAGCGTATCGTCAAGTTGTCGAATCAATACATACTGTAACACAAAATAAAAAGCCATGCTACCTACTAAAAAAATTAAAATAGTAGCAGAGATATTTATTCGGTTGTATTTGCTAAATAATTTCAATTTTCTTGCAGTTTATACCCTTCGCCATAAATAGATTTAATGCAATCATCGCCACCTAGGGACATGATTTTTTTACGTAGGTTTTTTATGTGCGAATAAATAAAATCGTAATTGTCTGCTAGGTCCATATCATCGCCCCATAAGTGTTGTGCAATGGCGTTTTTAGAAACAATTCTATTTTTATTTACGGTTAAAAATACCAAAAGTTGGTATTCTTTTTGCGTAAGTTCTACTAACTGTTCATTAATTTTTACCGACTTCCCTTGGGTATTAATTTGAATGTTACCAATTTGAATAAGGGCCTGTCCATGAAAACTTTTTCTACGGATAATTGCTGCAATACGTACGCTTAGTTCCGATAAATGAAATGGTTTGGCCAAATAATCATCGGCACCCATTTCAATGCCAGCAATTTTATCTTCAAGGGCACCCTGTGCAGAAATAATAATTACCCCATCGGTTTTGCGGTCTTTCTTTAGAATTTTAAGTAAGTCTAAACCAGATCCACCGGGCAACATAATATCTAAAATAATACAATCGTAATCGTAGAGTTCAATCTTTTCAAGTGCTGCCATATAAGTATTAACCGACTCGCATAAATATCCTGCGGCGGTTAAAAAGTCAACCATAGTTTGGTTGAGTAATACTTCGTCTTCAATAATTAGCAGCTTCAATAACTATTTTTTAATACAAAATAGCACATAAAATCTGTAGGAAAACTGATATTTACCAAATCCGATAAATCAATACAAATGAAGTTTCTTCCAATTGCATGTGTTTGCATATTACTTAGCATTACAAGTATCGGCCAAGAAAAAGCCAAGAAAGTACTATTTATCATAGCAGATGGCATTCCTGCAGATGTGATTGAAAGAGTAACTAAGCCAAACATTAATAAAATTATTGAGGCAGGTAATTATAAAAGAGCTTTTGTAGGAGGAATAAAAGGAACTTATAGCCAAACACCCACTATTTCTGCACCTGGATATAATAATTTATTAACAGGTACATGGGCCAACAAACACCAAGTGCTGAATAATGCTATCAGCAAGCCTAATTACCAATACTGGACAATTTTTCGGTACTTAAAAAATGCCTATCCCAATAAAAAAACAGCCGTATTTTCTACTTGGACCGATAACAGAACCAAATTAATTGGCGATGGACTAGCCCAAACCGGAGGATATACAATTGATATGGCTTTTGATGGCTATGAACTAGATATACTGCGGTTTGTACACGATAAAAAATCAAATTATATCCACCAAATAGATGAATTAGTGGTGTCTAAAGCAGACAGTACAATTCGAGCAAGTGCCCCAGATTTAAGTTGGGTGTATTTGGAATATACCGATGACATGGGCCACCAATTTGGCGATGGTGCAATGCAAGACCAATCGATTGGTTATTTAGATAATCAAATTAAAAAGTTAACAGACGCAATTGCATATCGAACAAAAAACTTTGCGGAAGACTGGCTACTAGTGCTCACAACCGACCATGGTAGAGATCCAATTGCGGGTAAAAATCATGGTGGCCAAACTGACAGAGAACGCACCACATGGATTGTTACTAATCAAGCCAATACAAATGACTATTTTAAACAAAGCAATCCTGCCATTGTAGATATTTTACCAAGTATTGCAGCATTTTTAAAGATTCCAATACCAGAAAAAAACAAAATAGAACTTGATGGTGTGTCTTTTTTTGGACCGGTTTCTATTGCTCAACCAACTGCTGAAATTGTAAATGATTCCTTGGTTATAAAATGGAAATCCTTTGAAAAAAAGGGAAAAGTACAAGTAAAAATTGCCACTACAAATGCTTTTAAAGACGGCGGCGAAGATTTCTATCAAAACATAGCCACTGTCAAGTCAACAAAAGAAGGTATTACCCTATCAACCAAACAATTTGCTGGCAATTATCTTAAAATTGTTTTAGTAGGTACAAACAACTCCCTCAATATTTGGGTTAAAAAACCAGCGTAATGCTAATGATTGTTAGTATGATAACAATCTCCTAAATTTTACTAGAATCTTCGTTATTATCATTCCTATAACGATACTCAGGCAGCATTATTCTATCTTTCAAACTCATTGTGTAAGTATACGCTTGGTTTTAGATCAATGCACATGGAGCAAACATCGGTTTTTAAAAAAGGAATTTTGTTGATGGGCAATCACTTTGAAATTAGTGTTGTTGCCCATGATGAAGCATGGGCTTTTGAAAAAATTGATGTAGCTGTTCAAGAAATAAAACGAATTGAAAATTTATTAACCACTTATAATAACCAAAGCGAAACCTACCAAATTAACCAAATGGCAGGAATTGCACCCGTTAAAGTTTGTGCAGAAACCTTTCAGTTAATTCAGCGATCAATTAAAATTTCTGAAATTACACAAGGTGCTTTTGATATTAGTTACGGATCGGTAGATAAACGTTTGTGGAATTTTGATGCAACCATGACATCATTGCCAAATAAAGAAACGGCAAAAAAAATGGTCAAGCTAATTAATTACAGAAACATTATTTTAGACACAACGAATTTGACTGTTTTTTTAAAAGAAGTTGGAATGCGTATTGGTTTTGGGGGAATTGGAAAAGGTTATGCAGCAGAAAAAGCAAAGCAAGTTTTAAAAGCCGCAGGGGTTATTGGAGGAATAGTGAATGCCTCTGGAGACCTTACCAGTTGGGGATTACAGCCCGATGGAACTCCTTGGACGATTGGCATTGTGCATCCTAATTTAGGAAACAAAGTTTTTTCAACCATGCAAGTAACCGATATGGCAGTAGCAACATCTGGTAATTACGAGAAGTTTGTATTAATTGATGGAAAAAAATATTCGCACACCATAAATCCTAGAACAGGATTGCCTGTTACAGGAATAAAAAGTGTAACGATTATTTCGCCCAATGCAGAAATTGCCGATGCCATGGCTACACCAGTAACCATTATGGGAATAGAAGCAGGGCTGGCAATGATTAATCAAATTAACCAAATTGAAGCAATAGTAATTGACGATAACGACACCATTTATACTTCAAAAAATTTACACTTTAATTAAAACAACTATGAAACAAAAATTTCCTTTATTCTTAACAGGTGCTGCGCTCATTTTGTGTGCGTTTAGTTCTTGTGTGCAAGTAAAAGAATATCAAAAGAACAGATTGAATGATGCCGACATGGTGCTCAGTAGCAGAAAAGTTCAAAAGAATGAATTGAACTTTCAAACTTATAGAGAAGGAGCCTCAGGTGCCAATGGTGGCAAAACTGGTGGTGGATGCGGTTGTAATTAATTCAATACCTGATTTATTTTGTAGCAAATGAAAAAATTAAGTTTAACAGTCATAGGATTATACGTGTTGCTTTTGCATGCGTTTTCTCAAAATGCCGCACAAGACACGGTTATTTATAAATCGAAGCCATTGGCCTTAGAAGAAATTAGCTTGGTATCTAGTTACTATTCTCAAGATGGCAACCACTCTGCTGTTACAGGTGGTATTGGCGATGAACACGTGGTAGATTTATCGAATGGATTGGATTTAAAATTTGTTGGTTGGGATCAGAGCCACAACAAACACACCATTACAACTTCTATGGGATTCGACCACCATACTTCTGCATCATCGGCATATGTTTCACAAACAGGTGCTTCTAAAACTGCAGGAACAAGGGTTTATCCAGCATTAGATTGGACAATAGAAAATGAGAAAGGAAATTCTTTTGGATTTGGCGGATACTATTCAACAGAATACAATTACCAATCAGTTGGTTTGGATTTTCATTTCACCAAAAAGCTAAGTACCAACGGAGAATTGAGTGCTAAATTCAGTGCGTTTTTCGACAAAGTGAAAATGATTTATCCTTCGGAATTAATTCCAAAATCTACTGTTATTGTAAGTTCTTCGCCAACCTATTATACCACTGCTAGTGGCAGAAGGGTTAGTTTGTCGGGCGGCGGTTCTAGTTACAGTTCACAGGAAGATGCCATACCAAGCAGCCCAAGAAATACTTTTACAGGATCAGTTTCATACGCACAAATTATTAATACCAGATTACAAGCAAGTGTAATGCTAGATGTAGTATCTCAAAGTGGTTATTTAGGATTGCCTTTCCATCGCGTATATTTTAAAGATGGAACCGATGTGGTAGAAAACCTACCATCCACCAGAATTAAAATTCCAATTGGTGCAAGACTGAATTATTTTCTTGGCGATAACGTAGTGGTAAGATCTTATTTCAGGTATTACCAAGACGACTGGGGTATTAGTTCTCAAACAGCAGAATTAGAAATTCCTATAAAAATTTCTCCATTCTTTTCTGTATCGGGTTTTTATAGATATTATACCCAAACAGCTAGTACATATTTTGGTGCATACAAAACACATACTTCAGCAGATACCTATTATTCTAGTAACTACTCGCTCTCGGAGCTTACTAGTAATTTCATGGGAGCTGGCGTGCATATAGCACCACCAAAAGGAATTTTTGATTCGCATTTAAATGCACTAGATATTCGTTACGGACACTATACGCAATCAACCGATTTGAGTTCGAATATTTTATCGTTTGATTTTACGTTTAAATAAATGAATACATTTTTATTAAAGATCTCGGTTACTAATGGTGGCCGAGATTTTTTTGCCCTGCTTTAAATACATTCTGAAAACTAACTACTAATTTGCCTTTAAATTGGGGCTACATGAAAGTCAATTCGATTTATTGGATCATCTGTTTGGGTTTATTTGTAAATACATCAAAGGGGCAGACGGTTAACCAAAAACTGTATCATACACAGCTTTTGGTTATTGGCGGAAGCACTGGAGGAACCGCTGCAGCCATTCAAGCAGCAAGAATGGGTATACAAACAGTATTAGTAGAAGAAACGCCTTGGTTAGGCGGAATGCTTTCTGCCGCAGGAGTTACAGGCACTGATGGTAACCAAGATCTTGGATCAGGCATTTGGGAATCATTTAGGCAAGCACTTTACACGCACTATCATACAAAAAAATTAAATACTGGATGGGTAAGCAACACTTTATTTGAACCACATGTTGCCGATAGTATCTTTAAATCTTGGGCTAATAAAGAGCGCAGTTTACAATGTTTGTTCGGTTGGTATTTCGATTCGGCGATAGTTAAAAACAATAAAATAATTGGTGCTGTTTTTATAAACCCTCAAAAAGAAAAGCAAACTGTTTTTGCAGACCTTTGTATAGATGCTACAGATTTAGGAGACGTTTATGCTAATGCTGGCGCATCTTTCAGCATAGGAATGGAAGATCCAATTACTAGCGGAGAAAAAGAAGCACCCGGAAAAAATGAAATGATTCAAGACCTAACTTGGGCTGCTGTTTTAAAAGACTACGGAAAACCCGTAGATAAAACATTGCTGATACAGCCAACAGATTTTGCACCCATCAATTTAAAAGAATTTGATTGTAGTACGGCCAACGCACCCTGCCCATTAGGCAAACCTTATCAATTTAATACCCAAAAAGTATTGGATTATGGTAAACTTCCCAACCATAAATACATGCTTAATTGGCCAGCACATGGCAATGATTTTTATATCAATGGAATTAATATTAAACCTATTGATCGATACGCTTATTATTTACCAGCACGAAAACAAACACTTGCTTTTGTGTATTATTTGCAAGAAGTTTTAGGTTTTAAAAATATTGGTTTAGACACCACTGAATTTTCAACCAACAACCATTTAGCGTTTATGCCTTACCATAGAGAAGGGCGTAGATTAAATGGTGTAGTAAAATTGAGTATCCCTTATTTAAGTAATGCATTTACACAAACAAACGCATTTTATAGAACAGGAATATCTGTAGGAGATTATCCTGTAGACCACCATCATGGAAAAAATCCTGCGGCACCTTCTATTGCCTTTCCTAGCATTCATTCTTTTAATATTCCTTTAGGATCTCTAATACCAGAAAAACTAAATGGAATGATTGTATGTGAAAAAGGAATTTCTGTTTCAAATTTAGTTAATGGCACCACCCGTTTACAACCTTGTGTATTGTTAACAGGCCAAGCAGCTGGAATGCTTGCTGCTGTTGCTATTCAAGAAAAATCTGAGCCGCGTTTAATAAGTGTTAGAAAAATTCAAACATTGTTATTAAAAGAAAAAGTTTTTTTAATGCCCTATGTTGATGTGCCTGCAACTGATAGTGCATTTGAATCTATACAAAAAATTGGCGCAACTGGCATACTTAGAGGCGATGGAAAAAAAGAAGCCTGGGTAAACAAAACATATTTCTATCCAGATAGTTTGTGTAATGCTCAAGCACTATGGAAAAATCTGAATGACTTTATACATTTACCCATGGAGAATCCTTTCGCAGAAAAATTTGTTACAGCAAAAGGACTAGAAAAAATACAAGTAGTATTTAAAAAATCAAATCCGTCTTTACTCAAAACATTGCCCCCATCAACTGACAAACCTTTAACTAAAAAAGAAGTGGCCATTTGGTTAATAAAATATTGCGACCCTTTTTCTATAGAAATAAATCATTTGGGGCAATTGATAGAAAAAAATAGCAGGAATCCCTTCCTGCTATAGACCCATTTCCAACAAAAAATTTTATACCAATTAGTTCTGTATGATTAGCTTTTTAGGTTGATACTTGGTTCCTTCTGCTTCAAGCTGAAGGATATAGCCATTGGTATTCATAGTTTGATTCATTTCAACCAATACTTTGTTATCTCCAACAACCGCGTTAATAGATTTACTCAATTGAAGTACACCGGTATTAATGTCTACCAATTTTAAGGTAACAACAGTTGCTTTCTCCGATTGAAAGCTTGCAGTGAATCTTCCCTTACTTGGGTTTGGATACAATTGCACTTCTTTAATGGTTACAACATCGGCTGGGGAAAGTAATGATTTACTAAATGCTACTTGTTCGATTTTTGCAGTAATAGCCGTTGGTGTTGCAGTAGGAACTTCTAGTGCAAAAATAACAGTAGTAATATCTGATGGGCTGATATTTCCTTTGCCGGTACTTGTTGCAAAATCTGCTAATGCAATACTATATTCTTTACTATCTGCCGATAATGGTTGATAGAAACTATATTGGTCGGCCCAATTGCTTACACCCGCTTTTACTAGCGTAATGCGCATATTAGCATCTGTTGCCGCTGCAGTAAATTTAATGGCTTTATAAGCGGTTAAATCTTGTGCAGCGCCACCTCCCTTTAATAATTTATATACCGTTGTATAGTCACTGGTAGTTGCCGCAACTTGTACATTTCTAAATAATGGATAGTCTTCTTTAGGTGTATTGGCAATGTTTAAATCATTTTGAATAGTAAACGATTTTAACACAGTGGTGTTTTTATTGTAGTCTACATTCCAAGTACCATCGGCCATAAATACTACGTCTTGTAATTGATTGTTCAAATACAAACTAATAGTTGATTCGTATGAATCGCTCACTGGTAATGCAATGGTGGAAATAGCATTCGCACCAACTGATACCGGAACATTTCTTTTAATAATAGCCGTGGTGTTTTCGGCTAGCCTTTCTTCTATTTGAAAATAACCTGTAGCAGCAGTTGTGGTATTATTGATTGAAATAGTAAGATTTGTGCCGTCTCTTTTTCCTGAAACAATATAAGTTTTAGGCAATGCTGTGCCACTATTTAATACTTGTACAGGCATGATGGCATTTAGTTTGTCTAAAATTTCCAAAGCCATATCTATACAGTAATAAGGTGTTGCTCCCCAAACTTGGTAATTATACATGGTTTCGTCTGGCGTATAATTTTGTGTTAACCAATTTGATTGAAAAGAAAAATTAGACCTACCAGTTTTTGTTCCAACAGAAAAACTCATGGCATATTCTGTATTACCTGTTGGTTGCAATAATGTATAGCGAACAAAATTTAGGTTGTTAATACTAATATTTTCCATACCCAATAATGAAGCACCTTTTAATCGGTCGCAAACAGGTTTGGTATGATCATATAATTGACCCATTGTTTTGGTAGCAAATGCTACTGCACGGCAATTGTTGTTAATGGTAAAATCTACTGAACGAACTTCTGTAGCGTTGGTGAAACTAGTAATATCTGCTGCAGTAGTAACATAAGCAGTATAGCCAGGATCAATCATTTTACTTGGCATGATATCGGCCAAACCTAAAGCAGCATTGGGTCCTACACCTGTTACCGTATTACGGATATCTGTTGCAACCAATGGCATTTTTGCATAATTGATAGCGCCTTGTGTACTATTTACTGCGTTATTAAAAATTCTTTTTGCAACAGCATCGCCCAAACTTTTACTTTCTAATCCACCTTCGTGTCCTGAATTTGAATCATCGCCATCATGGTCGCATTTTGGAATTTTCTCTTTGTGCTCTACACAATCTTGCGATGAAGTTGTTACAATAAATAATAAGTCGTTAAAATCATGATCACATTTAGCATCGTCTCTGCGCACATCTTCCATACCCACTACATAACGCTTTGAATCCTCGTCATAAATAATAACCGAATGCTTCTTTAGCTCTTGATTTGTTTCTGGGTTAAAACGATTATCGGTATATAATTGGCACCTGCCTTGCGTAACTTTTTTATTGATATTATCCCATCCATCTGTTAATAAAACAAATGCAATAGAAGTATTGGCAGGAAAATTACCCAAGAAAACTTTGTCTCCTGTTTTTAATCCGCCGCCATTGCCTTCTTTTGAAGCATAAGGGAAAACAATTTTTATTTTATCGGGCGTTGGCGCAACCGTTAAAGGTGCATTTGTAGGATAGGTATAATAACCAAGTGCATTTAAATAACTGGAACCTTCGTCTACAAAACTTATCCAAACATCGGCGCTACAAGTAATTGAAATATTTTCGGGTAGATCCTTATCTATTAATTTGGGATTGTATGTACAAACAGAACGCCATTCAGGTAATGTTGTTTTAATATTTTTTTTACACTTGTCTGAAATATCCTCCGATGGATTCACCAAATAATTAGGGCGGCCATTTGAACCGCAACTACCCATTGATTGATATTGCGCTGTTGCTGCAATACTGCTAGTAATAAATAAAATTCCTAAAAACAGTTTTTGTATAAATGTATTCATCTGTAAGTTTTACTTCAAAAGGAATACCCATTTCCAGTTGATGGTATAGAGAAAAGAACACTAAATTATCAATTGCTGTTTTTTTGGGAAATACCAAGTAGTTTGTATATGTTGATTTTCAGTTCTATTAAGGCTAATTAATTCAAAACCAATTAGGTATTTTATAAAAAACTAGTTCAGAAGCATACAAATTTTTCTTTATATACAAACTAGTTTGTACTTTTAAATGGAATTAAACAAGTGACCCCTAAATTAAAATGGCAATAGAAGCAATTGAAAAAATAAGAATCATGTTGGCCGATGACCATCCTTTGTTCATTGAAGGCCTTAAAATGATGCTTAGTAATGAGCCTGATTTTGAAATTTGCGGGATTGCTTATAATGGTAGAGAAGTGCTAGACATGCTTCCAGAAGCACTACCCGATTTAATTCTTTTAGACATTAATATGCCTAAAATGAATGGCCTTGAAACCATTAAATACATCAAACAAAGTTATCCTTCTTTAAAAATTGTAATGCTATCGGGTTATTTTGATGATGCCATTATTAAAGAAGCCAAATCAAAAGGCGCAAATGGCTATTTACTAAAAAGTAGTCAAAAAGACGAATTAATTGAAACCATTAAAGCGGCTTATGCTGGTAAAGATTTTTCGTCTCCGCAAACCGAAGAAAAATCTGCAGAAAGTTTTGCTGTGAACGACCAGTTTTTGCAACAGTTTAATTTAACCAAACGCGAAAAAGAACTTATTCAGCATATTAAAAAGGGTTTAACAAATCAAGACATTGCAGATACTTTGCATTTAAGCGTTTACACTGTAGAAACGCATCGAAAAAATATCATGCAAAAATTAAAACTGAATTCTCCTGGTGCATTGATGAAGTTTATTATTGAAAATCAAATTTAGTTTTCTAGCGCGTTAGCAACCATTCTTTCAATGCTTCAAAATTCGCTTCCATTAAAATGCTTTTTTTCTCTTTAGCAAATAAGTGTTGCACCGCTGCTGGTATTTCAATTTTTTTACGCGTTAATGCTTCAACAGTTTCAGGAAATTTTACTGGATGTGCTGTTTCTAAAAAAATACCTGCTTGGCTTGGATTTTGTTTTAGGTATTCCGATAATGCATAATAAGCCACTGCTCCATGTGGATCTAATAAATACTGCTCGTTTAAATAAGTGTTTAAAATTGTTTGCTCGGTTATAGCATCCGAAACTGTGTATCCTGTTATTTTTTGGCTGATTTTTTTATAATTGTGTTGAAACAATTCGAGGATGCGTACAAAATTACTTGGGCTTCCTACATCCATGGCATTTGAAATTGTGGCTACTGCTTTTTGTGCGGCATAATTTCCACTGCGTAAATAAGCAGGTACCGCATCGTTCACATTACAAGCTGCAATAAAATGCGCTACAGGTAATCCACTAATATGCGCCAACAATCCTGCACAAATATTACCAAAATTTCCACTTGGCACGGCTATTACAGGTGCTTGCTGGTGGTTTTTAATCCAGGCTTGGTAGGCAAAAAAATAATACAATTGTTGCGGCAACCAACGCGCTACATTAATACTATTGGCCGAAGTAAGTGTTAGGTGTTGGTTTAAACTCGCATCCATAAATGCATCTTTTACCATGGCTTGACAATCATCAAAACTTCCAGCAATTTCTAATGCGATTATATTTTGGTTACAAGTTGTTAGTTGTAATTCTTGTACCGGACTCACTTTGCCGGATGGATATAAAATAACTACTTCCACTCCTTCTACTCCTAAAAATCCATTCGCTACCGCACCGCCTGTATCGCCCGATGTAGCCACTAAAACAGTGATGGTATTTTTTTGGTCTTTTGAAAAATATCCCAAACATCTACTCATAAATCTGGCACCCACATCTTTAAAAGCTAGTGTAGGACCATGAAACAATTCTAAGGCTTCCATTCGTTCATTCAAAGGCACGAGAGGAAATGGAAAATTAATTGTCTCTGCAACAATGCTAGTTAAATCTGCTTTATTAATACAATTGCCAACATAAGGAAGCATGATTTCTAATGCTAAATCTTCTTTAGAATATTGTTGGATATTTTTAATAAGTGCCGAATCTAGTACCGGAATTTTTTCTGGAAAATACAATCCTTTATCTGGTGCCTGCCCTTTAATGGTTGCTTCTTTAAAATTAACGCTCGGTGCATTTTTATTGAGGCTATAATAATTCATCGTTCTATTATTTGAAATAAATTTTAATCAACAAATCTTACTCCAGCATGATTTACTGTGGTAACATAAGTATGATGATCTAGTGATAATTGTTCGTACACTTGGTGCATCGCTTCTGCTACTTGATTAGCCGTTGCTTGGGTTTTACTTAGCATAAATATAGATGGACCCGAGCCAGAAATACCGCCACCCAATGCACCCGCATCTTTGGCTTTTTGTTTGATTAAGTCAAAGCCTGGAATTAAAATACTGCGCACTGGCTCAATCAATACATCTTCTAATGAGCGTCCTATTAAATCATAATCTTCTTTTAATAATCCGGCTACCAATCCTGCAATATTGCCCCATTGTTTAATCGCATCTTTTAGCAATACTTTTTGTTGCAGAATACTTCTGGCATCGGCAGTACGTACTTCAATTTGAGGATGCACAATGCTAACATATAATGGTGGTGCATTTAGTGCTACAATATCTAACGGAAAAATAGAACGAATAAGTGTTACGCCGCCATAAATACAAGGTGCAATATTATCGGCATGCTTAACGCCAGAAGCTAATTTTTCGCCGTTCATTGCAAAACGCACCAAATCTTCATTATTAAATCGATGCTGCATTAATTTATTGGCTGCCACCACAGCACCAGCTGCACTTGCGGCGCTTGAACCAACACCGCTACCTGGTTTGATATTTTTTTTAATGGTTAATTCAAAACCAACGGGTTCATTAATTTCTTCCATCATGGCTAGTAATGCAGCTCCTGCTACATTTTTTTCAGGATCTGTTGGCAAATTGTATTCGTCGTTATTTATAATAGTAATACCCGGTGTTGCTGAAAAACGAATTTGCATTTCGTCGTAAGGGTCATTCACTGCAAAACCCAATACGTCAAATCCACAAACCATATTGGCAACCGTGGCTGGTGCATGGATTTTTACAATAGTGGAATAGTCAATATTTAATGGTGCCATAATTATTTTTTTATTGCAGTAAGCATCAATTGTATACTGCTAATATTTATCTGATAAAATGTATTTGCTTTTTTTAAACCCTTGCTACACGAATAATATCTGCAAACACACCCGATGCCGTTACTTCTGCGCCCGCTCCTGCACCTTTTATAACCAAAGGTTGTTCTGGATACCTTTCGGTAAAAAATAAAACCAAATTGTCTTTTCCATATAAATGATAAAAATCCGAATCGGCAGGTATATGCTGTAAGCCAACTGCCGCTTTACCATTTTCATAAGTTGCTACAAATTTTAACTTACATCCTTTTGCAGCAGCTGCATTATAAATCGCTTTAAAATGTGGTTCTTGTTTTTCCATCTCGGCATAAAAATCTGCTACCGATCCTTCAAAACATTTGGCTGGTAAAAAATATTCGTTACTAATATCTTCCATTTCTAATTGCTTACCAGCTTCGCGCGCCAATATCATAATCTTACGCATGACATCGGTACCACCTAAGTCTAAGCGTGGATCTGGTTCGGTGTAGCCTTGGTTTTGTGCTTCTTGTACTACTTGCGCAAATGGCAAGGTTCCGTTATAATGATTAAACACAAAATTTAAAGTGCCCGATAATACTGCTTGAATTTTTTGAACCTGATCGCCACTTCTTAATAAATCATTGAGTGTACCTATTACTGGCAAACCAGCGCCCACATTGGTTTCAAACAAAAACAAGGCATTGAATTCGCGGGCCAATGATTTTAATTGTTGGTAAGATGCATACGAAGAAGAACAGGCAATTTTATTACAAGCCACTACAGAAATACTTTTTTCTAATAATTGGGCATACACGCCTGCTACTGTTGCATTGGCTGTAACATCTACAAATACACTATTGCGTAGGTTTAAATTTTTAATAGCTGCTACAAAATCTTGAATCGATCCATTGGGTGAAGCCAATAATGTTTCTTTCCAATTGGCAAGTTCAATACCATCTTCATTCAATAAAATATTTTTGCTATTGGCCAACCCTATCACCCGAATTTGTAAACGTAAATGCTCTTGTAAATAGTTGAACTGTTTGTTTAATTGCATTAATAATTTACTACCCACATTTCCGGTACCTGCAATAAATAGGTTCAACTGCTTAAAAGTGGTTTCAAAAAATTCTTCGTGCAATACGTTGATGGCTTTCTGCACATCAATTGATGACAATACAGCAGAAATATTTTTTTCGGATGAGCCTTGTGCAATGGCACGCACATTAATACCATTTCTACCCAGTACGCCAAACATTTTTCCGCTAATACCCGGATGGCTTTTCATTTGCTCACCTACCAATGCTACAATCGACAAACCTGTTTCTACTTTTAGTGGCTCTACTTTTCCATAAGAAATTTCGTAACTAAATGCATGGTCAATTGCTTGCTTTGCTTTATTGGTATCTACTTCATTAATGCCTACGCAAATAGAATGCTCCGACGAACTCTGTGTTATTAAAATCACGTTCACGGTTTCATTAGCCAGTGCTTCAAATAATCTTTTTGAAAAACCTGGTATGCCAATCATGCCTGTGCCTTCTAAACTGAGCAAACTAATTTTATTAATTGACGATATGCCTCGAATAATATTGTTTGAAATAGCGGAAGTATTTTCTACTAGTGTTCCGTGCTCATCTGGCGCAAAAGTATTTTTAATCCAAACAGGAATATTTTGCGCCATCACTGGTTGAATTGTGGGCGGATAAATAATTTTTGCACCAAAATGCGATAGCTCCATGGCTTCTTGGTAAGAAATTTGTTGAATGGGTTTTGCATTGTTTACCAAGCGCGGATCGGCCGTCATCATACCACTTACATCGGTCCAAATTTCTAGTACACTTGCCTTTAACGCAGCTGCATAAATAGCACTTGTGTAATCAGATCCACCTCGGCCCAAAGTAGTGGTATTGTTATTTGCATCTGCGGCAATAAATCCGGGTGAAATGTATAATTGTGCTGGATTGTTACTAAAAAATTCTTGGATGTTTTGATTGCTCACAATAAAATCTACCGCAGCATTTCCATAATTAGCATTCGTGCGAATTAACAATCGAGCGTCTACCCATTGTTGCGCAAAGGGCACACTGTTTACTTTTGCTGCTATAATTAATGACGATAATATTTCGCCATAACTTGCTAGTCGATCCTTGGTTCTATTCGATAATTCTCCCAATAGAAATACGCCATCTGCAATACCTTCTAATTCGTTGAACTTTTGTTTCACCAAACTCAGTGTGGAACTTTGTTGCTGAATAGGCAATAATTCACGCACAGTGTTTAAGTGCTTTTGTTCTAATTCTTTTAAAACAATTTTATAATCTTCATTACCCGTTTCTGCATATTTGCCCGTTTGTAATAAAGCATCTGTTACACCACTTAATGCCGATACCACTAATAATACCGGTTCTTTTTTAACGGCCAATAATACAATGGCTACTACTTTATTTATGTTCGCAGCAGTTGCTACTGAACTTCCACCAAATTTTAATACTTGCATTTTTAATATTTCTGATCCGTATACGGAAGATGAACCTACTTGAGTTTCCTTTTGAGAACAGCTGTAAAAAACAGCCCAATGGCAATATGAATATTATAACCCCTTACAGGGTTGTTGTTGTAGACGTTGTTGTTGTTGTAGACGGGGTTGTTGTTACAGCAGTATGCAGCAGCGTTGCTGTGCAGGTAGTATATAAAATATGTAATGGCTGTAAATACATGTATCGGGGCAAATGTAAAGAATAAAATTTAATTGTATGCCACTCACTTAACAAAGGAGTGGCATACAACAAAAATTTAACCTACGGTGCTAATGGTTTTCATATCAGTCATGGCTCTGCGCAATTCTGCACCTACCATTTCTACTGGATGAAAACGAATTACTTCGTTCACCGCAATTATTACTTTATTGTCAACACCGGCATCAATGCCAGCGTTAAAGTTTTTTCCAATAATATCGGTATCAACGTTTTTCATAAAATCAGCCAACAATGGTTTGCAGGCATGCGTAAATAAATAACAACCGTATTCTGCAGTATCTGAAATAACACGATTCATTTCAAATAATTTTTTACGCGCAATGGTATTGGCAATTAATGGTGTTTCGTGCAATGACTCATAATAAGCCGATGCTTCTTTAATACCAGATTGAACCATTGTTTCAAAAGCCAATTCAACACCTGCTCTTACAAATGCAACCATTAGCAAACCATTGTCGAAAAATTCTTGCTCTGCAATTTTTACATCGCCAGCAGGTGTTTTTTCGAATGCTGTTTCGCCAGTTTCTGCGCGCCAGCTCAATAAGTTTTTATCGTTATTAGCCCAGTCTTCCATCATGGTGGTAGAAAATACGCCACTCATAATATCGTCTTGGTGTTTTTGAAATAGGGTGCGCATGATGTCTTTTAATTCTTCCGACAATTCATAGGCTTTAATTTTTGCAGGATTCGATAAACGATCCATCATAGCTGTAATACCCCCTTGCTTTAAGGCTTCTGTTACAACTTCCCATCCATATTGAATAAGTTTAGACGCATATCCTTTGTCTATTCCTTTTTCTACCATTTTATCGAAACATAAAATAGATCCTGTTTGTAACAAACCACATAAAATAGTTTGTTCACCCATTAAATCTGATTTTACTTCTGCTACAAAAGAAGATTTTAATACGCCTGCTTTGTGTCCGCCGGTACCTACACAATAAGCTTTTGCTTGTTCCCATCCTTTTTGTTCAGGATCATTTTCTGGATGCACGGCAATTAAAGTGGGTACACCAAATCCTCTTTGGTATTCTGCACGTACTTCAGATCCAGGGCATTTAGGCGCCACCATAATCACGGTGATGTCTTTGCGAATTTGCATGCCTTCTTCTACAATATTAAAACCGTGCGAGTAAGAAAGTGTTGCGCCTTGTTTCATTAGAGGCATAATTGCACTCACTACTGCAGTGTGTTGTTTATCGGGGGTTAAGTTAATTACCAAATCGGCTGTTGGAATTAATTCTTCGTAAGTTCCAACCGTAAAATTATTTTCAGTAGCACTTTTCCATGATTGGCGTTTTGCTTCAATCGCTTCTTTACGCAAGGTATAAGAAACATCTAAACCAGAATCGCGTAAGTTCAAACCTTGGTTTAAACCTTGTGCACCACATCCTACAATAACTATTTTTTTTCCTTTTAATTTGTTTACGCCATCTGCAAATTCAGATTTATCCATGAAATCGCAAACGCCTAATTGATTCAGCTTTTCTCTTAATGATAATGTGTTGAAATAATTGCCCATTTTTTTTGTTTTGTTTTCCTTAATCTCTTTTGATTTTGGGTTTGTTGATAAATATTTTTAAAGATCTTTTTGTAAGTGTTTTGTGATTGTACAATTGATTTAAAGATCTTTTTGCAAGTATTTTGTGATTTTAAATTGATTGATTGATTTAAAATATTTTTATAAGTGTTTTGTAATTGTAAAATTGATTGATTTATTTAAAATGTTTTTGTAGGTTTATTTTGATTGTAAAATTTTTTAATTTATTTAAAATATTTTTGTAAGTGTATTGTGATGATAAATTGATCGATTTTAATTTTTCGACGGATTTTTTACAAAAAATATTACATCGTAAAAACTTCGGCTTGTTTGTCTAAAAATTCATTTTCAATTTGTTCTTCGCCTGGTTGCGCTTCTTCGAATTCTTTTAATTTTTCGTGGAAGCCGTGCGATGCTTTAATGATAGCTACTCTAGCACTTCTTACAAATTCAATTAATCCAAATGGTGCTAATACCGATACTAGGTTATCGGTTTCTTCGCGGTGTCCGCTGGTTTCAAAAATAGTATAGTCTTTGCGAATAACTACCGCTCTTGCACCATACTGTCGCAATAATCTTTCTACTTGTGCTTTCTCGGCTATTTCATCGGTAGATACTTTATATAGCGCCAATTCTTGCCAAATAATTTCATCATTAGTATTATAATATGCTTTTAATACCTCTACTTGTTTTTCAATTTGACGGGCTAGTTTTCTTACCACTTCTTCAACTTCATTAATAACAATAGTAAAGCGGTGAATACCTTCTGCTTCCGACGGAGATGTATTTAAACTTTCAATATTAATTTTTCTACGCGAAAACATGGTAGCAATTCTTACCAACAAACCAATGTGGTTTTCGGTATATACGGTAATGGTGAATTCCTGTTTATTCATAAATAATCCCTATGGGAATTTTATACTGTTCAATGCAAATTTTATTTCAATCTAATTTCACTAACACTGCATCCTTGTGGAACCATAGGGAATACATTGTTTTCTTTTCCTACCATCACTTCTAATAAAAACGAACCTTTGTGGTTAAGCATGGTTTCTAATGCGCCGTTTAAATCAGTTCGATGAATTACTTTTTGTCCTTCAATTTTATATGCTTTTGCAACTGCTATATAATCGGGGCTTGCAATGTCTACAAATGAATAGCGTTTGTCGTGAAACAATTGTTGCCACTGACGCACCATTCCTAAAAACTCATTATTTAAAATCAAGATTTTTACGTCTACTTCGCTTTGCATAATGGTGCCCAATTCTTGAATAGTCATTTGTACACCACCATCGCCAATAATGGCTACCACCGTTCTGTCGGGTGCACCAAATTTTGCACCAATGGCTGCTGGCAATGCAAATCCCATGGTACCTAATCCGCCCGAAGTAATATTACTTTTCGACTGATTGAATTTTGCGTAACGGCAAGCCACCATTTGGTGTTGTCCTACATCGGTTACAATGATGGCATCGCCTCCAGTTAATTCATTTAGGTTACGAATTACTTCGCCCATGGTTAAAATATCGGTGCTAGGATTCAACTCTTCGTGAATCACTTCTTTAATTTCTTCTTCTTGGTGTTCTTTAAATTTACGCAACCATTGTGGATACACTTTTGATTCCACTAATTTGGTAAGCATGGGTAAGGTTTCTTTACAATCTCCCCAAACACCAACAGTTGCTTTTACATTTTTATCAATCTCCGAAGGGTCAATATCTAAATGAATTACTTTGGCTTGTTTGGCATATTTATCTAAGCGTCCTGTAACACGGTCATCAAAACGCATGCCTATTGCAATCAATACATCGCAATCATTGGTTAATACATTCGGACCATAATTTCCATGCATCCCTAACATGCCAACATTTAATGGATGGTCTGTGGGTAATGCACTTAATCCCAGAATGGTCCAAGCAGCTGGTATGCCTGCTTTTTCAATAAATGCTTTGAATTCTTTTTCTGCTTTTCCTATAATTACTCCCTGACCAAAAATGACAAATGGTTTTTCGGCTTGATTAATAATAGCAGCAGCGTCTTCAATATATGCTTTGCGCACAATTGGTTTTGGGCGATAACTTCTAATATGCTTACATGGCGTGTAGCCTGCGTATTCAAATTGTTGTAACTGTGCGTTTTTGGTAATATCAATCAATACCGGACCTGGTCGGCCTGTTTTGGCAATATAAAATGCTTTGGCTAAAACAGCAGGTAACTCAGTTGCATCGGTTACTTGGTAATTCCATTTGGTAACGGGTGTGGTAATATTTATTACATCAATTTCTTGAAACGCATCGGTGCCTAATAAATGCGCATACACTTGTCCGGTAATACAAACTAGCGGTGTGCTATCAATCATTGCATCTGCCAATCCGGTTACTAAATTGGTGGCGCCCGGACCACTTGTTGCAAATACAACTCCACATTTTCCCGACGACCTTGCATAACCTTGGCCTGCATGAATGCCGCCTTGTTCGTGACGTACCAAAATATGTTTTAGTTGATCGTGGTAATCATACAAGGCATCGTAAATAGGCATAATTGCGCCACCAGGATAACCAAAAATGGTATCCACTCCTTCGGCAATAAATGCTTCTAAAACCGCTTGTGATCCTGAAATTATTTTTGTTGCAGTTGTTTCCGTTGCTGCTGAAATATCTGTCGTTGCCATCCACTTAATTTTTTATTTTTTTAATTTATGCTTCGTCGGTTACACAACCTTCAGATGCATCTTTCACACACTGTGCGTATTTAAACAAAAGTCCTTTGGTTGCTTTTAAAGCTGGTTGTTTCCAATTGGCTCTTCTGCTTGCAATAATAGTTTCGCTTACGCGTAAATTGATGCTATTGGTAGTAGCATCCAATTCAATAATATCATCGTCTTCAACAAGCCCAATTAAACCGCCTACAAATGCTTCGGGTGTAATATGACCTACTACAAAACCATGTGTACCACCACTAAAACGTCCATCGGTAATTAGCGCCACTGATTTGCCCAAACCCGCACCAATAATGGCAGACGTAGGTTTTAACATCTCTGGCATACCCGGTGCTCCCTTGGGTCCTACGTGTTTAATCACTACCACATCACCCGCTTTTATTTTTCCCGAATTGATGCCTTTAATTAATTCTTGTTCGCCATCAAAAACCCTGGCAGGTCCTACAAAACGTTCGCCTTCTTTTCCACTAATTTTTGCAACAGATCCTTTCTCGGCCAAATTGCCGTACAATATTTGTAAATGCCCAGTTGCTTTTAATGGCGCTTCTAATGGCATGATAATTTTTTGTTCATCAAAATTTAAATCAGGCATATCTGCCAAATTTTCGGCAATGGTTTTACCGGTAACTGTTAAGCAATTGCCGTGTAAAAATCCTTTTGCTAATAAGTATTTCATTACTGCTGGTAAGCCGCCATACTGGTGTAAATCTTGCATTAAATATTTGCCGCTTGGTTTAAAATCTGCTAGTACGGGTGTTTTATTACTAATGGCTTGAATATCGTCTTGCGTTAATGGAATGTCTACAGATTTTGCCATTGCAATCATGTGCAATACAGCATTGGTACTTCCACCCAAAATCATAATAATGGTAATGGCATTTTCAAAAGCCTCACGCGTCATGATATCTCTTGGCTTGATGTCTTTTTCTAACAACAAACGAATGGCTTTTCCTGCGTCTTCGCATTCTTTTTGTTTTTCATCGCTTAGTGCTGGATTCGATGAAGAAAAAGGCAAACTCATTCCTAATGCTTCAATGGCACTTGCCATGGTATTAGCGGTATACATTCCACCACAGGCACCTGCACCTGGGCAAGCATGTTGTACAATTCCTTTAAAATCTGCTTCGCTTAATTGACCTGCAATTTTTTGACCAAGGGCTTCAAAAGCAGATACAATATTTAAATCTTGTCCGTTGTAATGGCCTGGTGCAATGGTTCCGCCATATACCATAATTGATGGACGATTTAATCGGCCCATGGCAATTAATGAACCCGGCATGTTTTTATCGCAACCCGGAATAGCAATCAATGCATCGTAATATTGTGCCCCACAAACGGCTTCAATTGAATCTGCAATAATATCGCGGCTTACCAAAGAATAACGCATACCATCAGTTCCATTACTCATGCCATCACTTACGCCAATGGTATTAAAAATCAATCCCACTAAGTCGTTTTCCCAAACTCCTGTTTTTACTTTTTTGGCCAAATCATTTAGGTGCATATTACAAGTATTGCCATCATAGCCCATACTCACAATACCCACTTGCGCTTTTTGTAAATCTGCGTCTGTTAAACCAATACCATAAAACATGGCTTGCGCAGCCGGTTGTGTTTCATCGAGTGTAATGGTTTTACTATACTTATTCAATTCCATGGTTCAATTATTTTGTAGCTAATTCAGGGTTGTATGCCCTAGCTAGCTGGTGTAAATCATTTTCTTCTACTTCTTTTTTCTGGTCGGCTACTTTTACAAATTGCTCGTATAAAACATCAATATCATTTCTGTTAAATGCATACCCAATTTTTTGGAATCGATGTGCTAGTGCACTTCTTCCGCTGCGTGCAGTGAGTACAATTCTGCTTTCGCCTGCTCCCACTTCTTCGGGATTAATAATTTCGTAAGTTGTTGCATCTTTTAAAAATCCATCTTGGTGAATTCCTGATGAATGCGAGAAAGCGTTCGCACCTACAATGGCTTTGTTTGGTTGAACAGGCATGCGCATAACATCAGATACTTCTCTGCTTAATCCATATAATTGTTTGGCATGAATATCGGTATGAAAACCCATGTGTTTGTGCTGTTGAATAATCATCACCACTTCTTCTAAAGCAGTATTACCTGCTCTTTCTCCTAGGCCGTTCATGGTACACTCAATTTGACGCGCACCACTCATAATACCTGCAATAGAATTGGCAGTAGCCAATCCTAAATCGTTATGGCAATGACAAGAAAGTACGGCTTTGTCTACATTCGATACATTATTAATGAGGTAAGCGATTTTTTCGCCATATTGATAAGGCAAGCAATAGCCAGTTGTATCCGGAATATTTACCACCGTTGCACCTGCTTTAATAACCGCTTCTACCACGCGTGCTAAGTATTCATTGTCTGTTCTGCCTGCATCTTCTGCATAAAACTCTACATCATCTGTAAAGTTTCTGGCCCATTTAACGCACTGAACGGCGCGGGCTAAAATATCTTCTCTATTTGAATTGAATTTACTTTTAATATGAAAGTCAGAAGTACCTATTCCGGTGTGGATACGCGGTCTTTTTGCATACTTTAATGCTTCTCCGGCCACTTCAATATCTTTTTGTACCGCACGGCTCAAACCACATACAGTAGCTGTTTTGATGGCTTTTGAAATTTGGGTAACGGCATCAAAATCGCCCGGACTTGAAATAGGAAAACCCGCTTCAATGATATCAACGCCCAAGGCCTCAATATGTAGTGCTAAATCTAATTTTTCCTTTGTATTTAGCTTACAACCTGGCACTTGTTCGCCGTCGCGTAAAGTGGTATCGAAAATGAAAATTTTTTCACTCATGAAGTAACATTTTTCGTACTAATATGATAAAAAAGCAGGCGCTCTGTTATTGTTATTGATTGCCGTTAATAACAAACAGAAAGCCTGCCAAGACCGAATTTAAGGCATAAGGGCAGCAAAGCACCATCAAATTAGGGGCTGTTTTACACTGCTCAAATTGTCTTATATTTGGCAAAACCCTTACTGATACTGACTTATAGGATTAAAATAATACGATGCCTAACCGTTCAACTGATTCCCTTTTTTTATTGATTCAATCGCTCGAAAAGTCAGAAAAGCGGAGTTTTAAGCTATTTGTTAACCGAAATTCAGGTGCCGGAGACCTTAAAATCATTCAATTGTTCGATGCCTTGAATGAAATGGGCACCTACGATGAAGATGTTTTGCTCAAAAAAAACCCTGCTATTCAAAAGCAACAACTGTCTAATTTAAAAGCGCATTTATACCGAGAATTATTAACCAGTTTGCGCCTAATAAAGCAAGAAGAAAATATTGACCTGCAATTACACGAACAACTTGATTTTGCCCGAATCTTATACAATAAAGGTTTGTACCACCAAAGTTTAAAGATTTTAGAAAAAATCAAAGACCTATCAAAAGCCAATAACCAGGTTACTTATTTGTTGCAAGCTTTATTTTTAGAAAAAAATATAGAGGGATTGCATATTACCCGAAGCTTGCAAGACCGTGCCGAAAATTTGGCGGCCGAAGTAGAAGAAACCAATTATCGATTAAACATGATTGGTGCTTTATCGAACCTATCCTTGCAATTGTATAGTTGGTACATTAAAAATGGATTGGCACGCAATAAAAAAGACGCCGATTTATTAGACCAGTTTTTTAACAACAGTGTAATTGATGCTTCAAAAGATGCCAAGGGTTTTTATGAGTTGATGTATCGATACCAGTGTTATAGTTGGTATGCATTTATTACGCAAGATTTAATTATGTATTATAGGTATTGCCAAAAATGGGTAGACCTTTTTCATGCCAATCCTAAAATGATTGATATAGAAACAGCCCATTATATAAAGGGTATGCATAATTTAATGGGCGCCCATTTCGACTTACGAAATTTCCAAAAATTAGCAGAAACAATTTTGTCTTTTGAAACTTTTTCGCAAACGCCGATTGTACTTCAAAACCACAATAACCATATTCAAGTATTTGTGTATTTACAAATTGCCAAACTCAACCAACATTTTTTACAAGGTAGTTTTACAGAAGGCTTGGCTGATATTCCTTTTATAGAAACCAAGTTACAAGAATACGAATTGTATTTAGATCGACACCGCGTTTTAGTGTTCTACTATAAAATTGCGTCCTTGTATTTTGGTAGCGGTAACCACGAAAAAAGTATTGACTATTTAAATAAAATTATTAATTTAAAAGTAGACCTCCGAACAGACTTGCAATGTTATGCACGCCTACTTCATTTAATAGCGCACTATGAATTAGGCAATTTAGACATACTCGATTACTTACTAAAATCGGTGTATCGATTTATGTACAAAATGGAAACCCTCAGTACTGTTGAAGAAGCCATTTTTACCTTTGTGAAAAATACGCTAAGGCTTACTGATCGCGAAATAAAAACAGCATTTAAAAACTTACTTGCACAACTAAAAGAATTAGAAAACGAACGTTTCGAAACGCGGGCGTTTATGTATTTAGATATTATTTCTTGGTTAGAAAGTAAAATCAATGGCATCCCTGTACAAACAGTTGTACAACAAAAATACATAGAAGCACAAAAGAAAGCCTTGGCTAGGGCACAGGTAACTAATTAAAATTATCGCACTCAATGATATCAATTAAAATAGGCTGTACAAAATGAATTGTACAGCCTATTTTAATAAATTTGATGGCCGATATTACGAATAGATTCTTTCTATTGCATCTTTAAATTTCTCCATTACTACTTTTCTTTTTAAACTCAATTTTGGCGTCATTTCTCCATTTTCAATACTCCACTCTCTTGGAATTAATTCGAACTTTTTAATCTGTTCCACATGGTTAAAAAACGTATTGAAGCTTTCTACCAGTTCTCTATATAATTCTAATACTTTAGGATGTTGTAATGCATCTTCGGTAGTGGTGTATGGAATATTTTTTTCACGCATCCATTCTTTTAAACTTGGAATAGATGGAACAATTAAGGCTCCTACAAATTTTCTTTCTGCACCAACTACCAATACCTGTTCTACAAAAGGGCTTTCTTTTAATTTGTTTTCTATTGGCTGTGGAGCAACATATTTTCCACCACTAGTTTTAAATAATTCTTTTTTTCTATCGGTAATTTTTAAATATTTATTGTCTACCCAAACACCAATATCGCCCGTTAATAACCAACCATCTACTATTGTTTCGGCCGTTAAATCTGGGCGTTTATAATAGCCTAACATCACACAGGGGCCTGCCACACAAATTTCTCCGTCTTCGGCTAGTTTAACTTGAACGCCATCAACCGGAGGGCCAACTGTACCAATTTTTGTTCCACCTTTTTCTTTGCGATTCACACTAATTACCGGACTGTTTTCGGTAGGACCATATCCTTCGTAAACCGGAATTTTTGCGGCATTAAAAATGCGCAAGAGTTTAACTTGACAGGCTGCCCCACCAGTTACAATAAAAGAAATATTTCCGCCAAGTGCTTCACGCCATTTATTAAAAATTAATTTATTAGCAATGGCTAATTGAATATTATACCACCATCCGCCGCTTTCAAGATTATCGTATTTTTCTGCTAGTGCAACCGCCCAATAAAATAAATTGCGTTTTACGCCTTTTAGTTCAGCTCCTTTCAGCATTATTTTTTCAAATACTTTTTCTAAAAGTCTTGGCACTGTTGTAAAACCATTTGGTTTAATTTCTTTTAAATTATCACCAATGGTCTCTAAACTTTCTGCATAATAAATACCAATGCCACTATATAAATAAATATAGGTAACCATTTTTTCAAAAATATGATTCAATGGTAAAAAGCTGAGTGTTTTGGTTTCTGGCGCATCATCAAATGGAAAACTCGCTTTTGCAAAAACCACATTCGAGTAAATATTACTGTGCATTAACATCACGCCTTTTGGTGTGCCTGTTGTGCCAGATGTATAAATAATAGTAGCCAAATGTGCACTTGGAATACTTGCTTTAATAGTATTTACTTTTTGTAAATTTGTTTCGTTGGCTAGATTTGTTATTTCACTCCAGTGCAATGCCCCTTCAATTTTATCGAAGCAATAAATGTTTTTAACCGATGGAATATTTACGCAAACATCCTTTGCTTTTTCGTATAAATCAATACTGCTAACAAACACATATTTTACAGCTGCATTATTTAAAATAAATGCTAATTCTAAAGGATTTGTGGTAGGATAAACTGGCACTAAAATAGCACCTAGTTGTTGCACTGCTAAATCGGTAAAAACCCATTCAGGTCTGTTATTACTAATGATGGCAATTTTATCACTTCCTTCAGGGGTAAAATCATTGCCCGATACACCCATTTCTAATAAGCCTGCGCTCAAGCGATTGGCAATATCTGCAACCATTTGTGTGCTATACTTTACCCATACGCCATTTTGTTTGGCGGCCAACATATCTGGCTTAGGAAAATTTTGCAACTGATGATCTATACAATCAAATAAACGTTTACTATTCATAGGTACGTCGTTAGGTGTTAAAAATAATTTCTTTTACTGATAACAGGAATTAGTCTGTTAAATTAGGCAAAAAAAACACATAAAACAGGATGTATCAAAACTAAAATGCTACGCTGAGAATTGTGTAAACGAATATATTTATTCATAAGGTATCCGAATGAAAGGAGGCTGACTCATACTATTGAGACAGCCTCTTTATATTTTTTTAATTCAGTTTTGGGTGGTAGTATCTATTCGTAAATCAAATGCGTTAATAAACCATCGCGCAATTTTGGTTCGAACCAAGTACTTTTTGGTGGCATTACTTTTCCGCTATCAGCAATATCAAAAAGTTGATCCATACTTACCGGAAAAATACTAAAAGCTGCAGCCATCTCGCCACTATCAACACGTTTTTCTAATTCTTGTAATCCCCTAATTCCACCAACAAAATCAACACGAGTATCGGTGCGCGGATCATTGATATTTAATAGCGCCGATAAAATATTGTCTTGTAAAATAGTGACGTCTAAAATACCAATCGGATCATTTGAAAAAGTTCCTGGTTTGGCTGTAAGTTGGTACCACTGATGGTTTAAGTACATGCCAATATCGTGTAAATTGGCTGGCTTAAATGCTTGTGATCCTTGTGGTGTAATTGTAAATTTCTCTGCAATGGCTTCTAAAAATTGTGCAGGGGTTAAGCCATTCAAATCTTTTACTACCCTGTTGTAATCCATAATAAACAACTGGTTCGATGGAAACAGGGTTGTTAAAAAATGGTTGGCTCCTTCGGGTGCATCGGCACCCAAAGCCAAACGAACTTTTGATGCAGATGCTGCGCGGTGGTGACCATCAGCAATATAAGTGCATGGAATTTCTGCTGCAAATACTTGGGTGATTTCGTTGCAAATATCTCCGTCGCTAATAATCCAAATAGTATGTTGAATACCATCGTCTGCTAAAAAATCATATCCAGGTGATTTTGTTTTTTTCCATTTTTCTATAATGGCATCAATGGTATGGTTGTTGCGATACGCTAAAAAAACATTGCCTGTTTGTGCCCCAGATGTTTTAATATGATTGATTCTATCTAACTCTTTTTCTGGACGCGTAAATTCATGCTTTTTAATAATATCATTTTCATAATCATCCACACTGCTCGCACAAACCAAGCCTGTTTGTTCGCGACCATTCATAATTAATTGATAAATATAATAACAGTCTTTCGACTCTCTAAATAACGTATCTCTTTGAATAGATGCTTGTAAATTTTCTTTTGCTTGTAAGTATACTTCTGGTGCATGCACATCAACTGATTCTGGTAAATCAATTTCACTTTTGGTGATGTGTAAAAATGAAGCAGGATTTCCTTGTGCTTCTATTTTTGCTTCTGCACTACTCAATACATCGTAAGGTCTACTGGCAACTTGTTTGGCTATTTTTGCTTGAGGTCTTAATGCTTTAAATGGTTTAATGTTTGCCATGTTCGTTTCTTTGATTAATAAATAAATTATCCGTGTTGCTGCGCAAATGATTGCATGAGGTCAGTCATAGCTTGTACGCTGCTTAGTGGGAGTGCATTATACATGCTCACCCTAATTCCGCCAACTGTTCTATATCCTTTTACGCCTATAAATCCTGCTTTTTTACATTCCTCTAAAAATAAATTTTGTACGTTTTCGTCTTCAATAAAAAATACCGCATTCATTTCGCTTCGGTCTTCTTTAGCAACCGTTGTTTTATAAAATGGTAAGCGATCGATGGTACTATATAATAGGTTGGCTCTTTCTTTTGCGCGTCGACCCATTTCTACTAATCCACCTTCGGCTTCAATCCATTGAAGGGTAAGCATGCTCACATACACTGCAAATACAGGCGGTGTATTCATTAATGATCCAGCCTCAATATGCTTTTGGTAATTCATGATGGTTGGAATCTTACGTTTAATTTTACCTAAGATGTCTTTTTTAACCACCATTAAATTCACGCCCGCTGCACCCATGTTTTTTTGAGCCCCTGCATAGATTAATGAAAACTGTTTAAAATTAGTAGGCCTGCTAAAAATATCACTACTCATATCTCCAATTAATGGAATAGATACATCTGGATAAGCATGCCACTGTGTACCTTCTACCGTATTATTAGTAGTAATATGTAAATAGCTAGCGTTATTGGGTATGGATAAGTTTTTAGGAATATAGGTATGATTTTTATCGGCCGAACTAGCTGCTACTACTACGTTTCCAAACATAGCCGCTTCTTTAAGCGCCTTGCTTCCCCAAATACCATTATCGCAATAAGCCGCTGTTTCGTTATCATCCAATAAATTCATGGGCACTTGCATGAATTGGGTGGTAGCACCTCCGTGTAAAAAAAGCACTTCGTAAGAATCGTCTAAATCCATCAAACGTTTAACAGAGGCAATTGCCTGGTTTAATACATCTTGAAAATGACTGGTGCGATGGCCAATTTCTAAAATAGACAAGCCTGTTCCATTAAAATTATGGATGGCTTTTGATGCTTGCTCTAAAACCGATTGTGGTAATATAGAAGGCCCTGAGTTAAAATTATGTAGTGTCATGAAAATTACTTGTAAGAATTATGGTAAATGATTGGCCTTTTCGTGAATATCGGTTACACCGCCCGAAACAGTATATTTCATTGCTTCTGCAGGGTGAATATGCGATGGCAAGGGTTTTACTTTTTCAATGGGCACTAAATAAGTAATACCCGAAATAGCGTAAGAATGGGGTACATAGACCGTTAAATGGGTTTCTAAACCTAAGTGTTTACTATTGTTTTGGGTAATAAAACCAATACGCCAAATATCTGCTCCGTCTACATTTACTAATACTGGTTGGTCGAATTTCTTTTTATTTCCAGCAAAAGCCTCAATAAAATCTTTCACTGAAGAGTAGATAAATTTTATACCCGGGGTACGTTCTAAAAGCGTATCAAAAACCGCCACCAATCGGCCAACAACAAATAAAGAAGAGAGCCAACCAACTAGTAAAACAAGGCTAATTACTACTACAAATCCTAAACCTGGAAGTCTTTTTAGATTACCAGCAGCGTCTTTTTGTAATAAATCGGGTGCTAAATTGTTAATCAGGTTGGGTAAAAAGCTGTCTACCCAGTTAAAAAGTCCAAAAACCACCCAAATAGTAATACCAATGGGTGCCAAAACAATCAATCCTTGCAAAAAAAGCTGCAAAGACTTTCCCAAAGTACGTTTGAAAGAAGGCTTTTTTAGGTGTCTCATGAATTGGTTTTGGTGCAAATTAACGAAGAAAAAAGAAGGATTCCATTAAGAGATAATAAGTTAAATAAACTAAGGAAACTTTTTTTATGTTAATAGTTTTCTTAGTTTTGCGCCTCTATCTTAAAAAAGTATGGAAACAGCCGAAAGAATTATTACAAAAACATACGAATTATTCATGCGCTACGGCATACGTAGCGTGAGTATGGATGATATTGCCTTTCATTTAGGCATTAGCAAAAAAACCATCTACCAATATTTTGCCGACAAAGATGCATTGGTAGATAGTGTACTAGATATTGAATTTCAACGCAATCATAAGGAATGCGAAAATCATAAAATCAATAAAGAAAATGCGGTACACGAAATATTTTTGTCTTTAGATGAAATGCAAGAATTGTTTAAGCACCTAAATCCTACCATTATTCATGACATTCAAAAATATCATCCAAATTCTTTTAAAAAGTTAAACAAGCACAAAGAAGAATTTATTTACAATATGATTAAAAACAATTTAGAGAGTGGCATTAAAGAGGGTTTGTACAGACCAGAAATTAATGTAGATATTTTAACAAAATTTCATATTGAATCTGTTTTCATTGCTTTTAATACCGAAATTTTTCCGAGTTCAAAATACCAGCTCTTTAATATTAACCAAGAAATTATAGAAAACTTCTTGTATGGTATTGTATCCATTAAAGGAGTTAAAAAAATTCAACAATATAAAAGACAAAGACAAAAACCAATATCTTATGAATCAAAAAACGCTTAACCAACTGGTAGTGCTTTGCTGTTTTCTATTAGCAGCAACCACTGGATTTAGCCAGCCAGTTACCAAGCACGCCTTTTCATTAAAAGACTGTGTAGATTTTGCACACAAGAATAATGTACAGGTAAAAAATGCCTTGTTGAATGTTCAAATTCAACAACAAATTAATAAGGATGTAACCTCGGCTGCTATGCCAACAATTAGTGCAAATATTGGTGGTAATGATTATTTAAAAATTCCAACCTCTTTATTGCCTGGTGAAATTTTTGGACAACCCGCTGGCTCTTATATTCCGGTTCAATTTGGAACAAAATTTAATGCAAATGCCGGAATACAATTGCAACAGTTATTGTTTGATGGACAAGTATTTGTTGGATTAAAAACGCGTAACACCACTATTGAGTTTCAAAATAAAAATGTAGAGGTTACCGAAGAATTAATTAAAACGAATGTCTATAAAATTTACTATCAATTAGTAGCGAGCAAATCGCAAATTACCATTTTTGATGCCAATTTAGAACGATTAAATAAGTTATTAAAAGACGCAAAAGTTTTATATCAAAATGGTTTTGTAGAAAAATTAGACCTCGATAAAATAGCGGTTCAAATTTCTAATCTAGAAACCGAAAAGCTAAAAGCTAACAATAGTATTGAAATTGGTTACCTAGGTTTAAAAACCTTAATAGGTATGCCGTCGAAAGACACACTTGAATTAACAGATGCCTTAAATGAAAATTTACTAAAAGATGATTTGGGCATGGCCAATGATTTTAAATACCAAGATAGAAAAGACTACCAGTATGTAGGATTGGCCAAAAAATTGAATGAGTTTAATATTCAAAGATACCAAATGAGCTATTTACCTACACTGTCTTTATCGGGCAACTACAGTAAAAATGCACAAAGAAAGCAATTTGATTTTTTTGGAAAAGGAGATTGGTTTAGTACTTCTTTTATTGGATTGAATCTTAACATTCCCATTTTTAGTGGATTCTCTAAAGATGCCAAATTACAAAAGTCTAGGCTTGAATTAAAGCAAACTGAAAACCAAATAAGCAATTTGCAATTGTCTATTGATGCAGAAATAGATGGTGCTAAAATGGTTTTTCGTGCAGCGATTGCCACCCTTGGTTTTCAAAAACAAAATATGCAATTAGCAGAAAATATATACAACCAAACCAAAAAGAAATTTGAATTAGGTACAGGATCAAATACAGAAATTACTGCTGCTCAAACAGACTTAAGAACGGCTCAAACAAATTATATCAGTGCATTGTATAGTGCTATTGCAGCAAAAATAGACTTTACAAAAGCTGTTGGAAAATTATAAATAAACTACAAAAAATAAAAGAATGCAACTTATTAGAAGGGTACTATTTATTGGATTAATGATTTCTTTAGCTGCTTGTGGCAACAAAAAAGAAAGCACATCGGTTATTGCTGAGAAAAAAGCAACACTAGAAGCATTAAAAAAACAACAAATTACAGTTGGAGATGCTATTACGAAATTAGAAGCAGAAATTATTAAATTAGATCCTACTGTTTTACAAACTGAAAAAGCAAAACTAGTTGTAACGGCAGCTGTTACAACCGAAAAGTTTACGCACTATATTGACCTTCAAGGCAAGGTAGATGCAATTAATATATCTTATATCACCCCTCGTGGTGGTGGCGGACAGGTAAGAGAGTTGTATGTAAAAAAAGGCGATAATGTTACCAAAGGACAATTGATTTTAAAATTAGACGACGCCATAGTTAAGCAAAGTATTATTGCTGGCGAACAAGGAATAGAAAGCATTAAAACACAATTGGCTTTTGCAAAAAACATCTATCAAAAACAACAAAATCTTTGGGCACAAAATATTGGTACAGAAGTGCAATTAATTACTGCAAAAAATAATGTTGAAGCAATAGAGAACCAATTAAAAACTGCTCAAGAGCAAATTAAAATTACCCAAGAGCAATTAAAATTCACTTCTGTTTATAGCAATGTAACAGGTGTTGCAGATGATGTAAACATTAGAGTGGGAGAATTATTTGTAGGACCAGGTCAAATTAAAATTGTTAATACCAACGATTTAAAAATTACTACGCTAATTCCTGAAAATTATGCAACACGTGTAGGCGTAGGTACTGCCATTAAAATTTCTTTGCCAGACATTAACAAAACCATTGATGCAACCATTTCTGTGGTAGGAAAAATTATTGACCCAAACACGCGTAGCTTTTTTGTAGAAGCAAAAATTCCTGCAGATAAAAGTTTTCGACCTAACCAAATTGCTTTAGTTAAAGTACAAGATTACCAAGTAGCTAATGCCATAGCAGTGCCAGTTAACATTTTACAAAACGATGAAAAAGGGCGTTACATTCTAGTTGCAATTAATGAAAATAATAAATTAATTGCTCGTAAAAAGTCGGTTGTTTCTGGCGAATTATACGGCGATAAAATTGAAATCAAATCAGGCATTGCTGCTGGTGACCAAATTATTACAGATGGTTATCAGAGTTTATACGATGGACAAACAATTACAACAGTAGCAAAATAGTTTTATGAGTGTATTAGACAATATCAATACCAAGTTCAAAGAATTTGGACCCACCACCTGGAGTATTAAAAATAAAACCTCCATTTACTTACTCATGTTATTTGTGAGTTTAGCTGGTATCTTTCAATTTGTTACTTTACCAAAAGAACAGTTTCCGGATATTGTAATTCCTACCATTTTTGTACAAACAATTTATGTAGGTAACTCTCCAAAAGACATAGAAAACTTAGTAACACGCCCTATAGAAAAACAAATAAAAAGTATTACAGGAGCCAAAATAAAAAAGTTCACAAGTACTTCTCAACAAGATTTTTCGGCGATTCAAATTGAGTTTGATACCAATGTAAAAACCGATATCGCGTTACAAAAAGTAAAGGATGCTATTGATAAAGCAAAATTAGATTTGCCTACCGATTTAACTTCTCCACCAACTGCTCTTGAAATAAGTTTAAGCGAGCAGCCAATCATGTACGTAAACATTAGTGGCGACTACGATTTACCACGTTTAAAAAAATATGCCGACGATCTTAAAGACAAACTAGAAGACCTTACCCAAATTAATCGGGTAGATATTGTAGGTGCACCCGAAAGAGAGTTTCAAATTAATGTAGACAACTATCGCATGCAAAGTGCGGGTGTAACTTTCGATGATATTTCCAATGCTGTTCAACGTGAAAACATTGATATCTCTGGCGGTTTATTGGAAGTAGGAAACATGAAACGTAACCTGCAATTAAAAGGACAGTTAAAAACAGCATTTGATATTGAGCGAATAATTGTTCGCAACCAAACAGGTGCACCCATCTATTTAAAAGATATTGCGGCGATTAAAGACACCGTTAAGCAAAAAGAAAGTTTTGCTCGATTAGATGGTAAAAACGTAGTGACCTTAAATATTATTAAAAGAAGTGGCGAAAACTTAATTGAAACAAGTGATGGGGTTCAAAAAATTGTAAATGAAATGAAAGCCAGTAGTTTTCCTAAAAACTTAAAGGCCGTAATTACCGGAGATATGAGCGTTCGAACCAGAACTTCATTTACTGATTTAGTCAATTCTATTGTGATAGGATTTGTATTGGTATTAATTATTTTGATGTTCTTTATGGGGGTAGTAAATGCTTTCTTTGTGGCACTATCTGTACCCTTAAGCATGTTCGTGGCATTTGTATTTTTACCAGGTGCCGACCTAATTGTTGGCGGACATGTTACCTTAAACTTTATTGTATTATTTGCTTTACTCTTTGGGCTAGGAATTATTGTGGATGATGCCATTGTGGTAATTGAAAATACCCATAGAATATTTTTTGAAGGAAAAGGAAAAATTTCAGCAACCATTTCTGCACGTATGGCTGCGGGAGAAGTATTTATTCCTGTACTAGCTGGTACGCTAACCACACTAGCACCTTTCTTTCCTTTACTTTTTTGGCCAGGCATTATTGGTAAGTTCATGGTGTACCTACCAACCATGCTGATTTTTACACTAGCAGCATCGTTGGTGGTAGCCTTTATTATGAATCCTGTTTTTGCGGTTGATTTTATGAATCATGCAGAAAACGAAACAGATAAATCTTCTAAGAGTGCCATCTTTAAAAAGAAAGGATTTTGGGCAGCTATTTTATTAGGTGTTTTATTAGACTTAATTGGTGCGCCTTTTTGGGGCAACCTACTCTTGTTCTTTATGGTACTTGTGGTATTAAATAAATATGTTTTGGATGATGCGATTCATAATTTCCAAAACAAAGTACTCCCTTATATCATGAACCGCTATGAATCCCTTTTACGTTGGGCTTTACATGGTTGGAGACCTGTTTATTTATTGCTATCCACCATTGGGTTATTGATATTTTCTGTATTTCTTTTTGCAGTGAGTAAAGTACCCGTTCAGTTTTTTCCAAAAGGAGATCCAAACCAAATTTTTGTGTATGCAAAACTAGCTGTTGGTACCGATGTAATATATACCGACTCTATTACCAAAGTGTTAGAAGCTAGGGTAAATAAAGTGTTGGGTACCGAAAATGGAAAAACAAATCCTATTGTAGAAAGTGTAATTACAAACGTAGCTGTTGGTGCAAGTGACCCAAGATCTGGTGATAGAAGTACGCGTAGTGAACTAGGTAGAATTCAAATTTCTTTTGTAGCATTCGAAGACAGACACGGCGTTGCAACAAGCCCTATTTTAGATAGTTTGCGCAAAGCCATGAAAGGAATTCCTGGAACAGAAATTAGCGTAGACCAAGAACAAAATGGTCCACCAACTGAATCTCCAATTAATATTGAAGTATCGAGTGAAGATTTCGACAAACTCATTAAAACATCAACTGATTTTAAAAACTACTTAGATTCTATTCAGGTTCCTGGAGTAGAAGAGTTAAAATTAAGTGTTGATTTAACCACACCAGAACTAACACTTAAAGTAAATAGAGAGCGTGCTTTAATAGAAGGCGTTTCCTCAGGGCAAATTGGATTAGCTTTAAGAACCGCTTTATTTGGAAAAGAAATTTCTAAAATAAAAGAAGGCAAAGACGAGTTTAAAATTCAATTACGCAACAATGAATTACAGCGTAAAAATTTAACTGAATTATTAAACATGAAAATTAGTTTCCGTGATTTTGCTAGCGGCGGTGCTATTAAAAATATTCCCATTAGTTCTTTAATAAGTTTTGAACCAACAAGTACACTTGGAAGTGTGAAGCGTAAGAATCAAAAAAGATTAATTACCCTTCAGTCGAATGTATTAAATGGCTATACTGCAACAGCGGTAAACTTGGTGCTTGCAAAACATATTGCCAACTTTTTACGAAAAACAGATAGCGTTAGTATTAAACAAACCGGCGAAGGAGAACAACAAGCAGAAACAGGTGCATTCTTAGGAAAAGCATTGTTAATTGCGCTGATGCTCATTTTGTTTATACTGGTTTTACAGTTTAATTCTATTAGTAAACCAGTGATTATTTTAATTGAAATTATTTTTAGCTTAATTGGGGTACTCTTAGGATTTGCCATAACAGGAATGGAATTATCGGTTGTAATGACAGGAATTGGTATTGTTGGATTAGCAGGTATTGTGGTTAAGAACGGAATATTAGTAATTGAATTTACCGATGAACTTAGGTCGCGTGGAATGAAAACAAGAGAAGCCGCAATTGAAGCAGGTAAAACAAGAATTATTCCTGTATTATTAACAGCACTTGCAGCCATATTGGCTTTCATACCAATTGCTACAGGATTCAATATTAATTTCATTAGCTTATTTACCGATTTAAATCCACATATTTTCTTTGGAGGAGACAATGCAGTATTCTGGAAACCATTATCGTGGACCATTATTTTTGGATTGTCGTTTGCCTTCTTTATGACCTTAATTATGGTACCAGCTATGTACCTGATTTCAGAAAGATTAAGAAGACCAATGCGCAATACTTTTGGCGGAAAATGGATTAGTATGTTGGGTATTCCACCACTAACTTTATTGTTTATGCCTTTGATGATAGTTACACTCATTAAACAAAAAAATAAACGTAAGCAACGTGCTGCTAAACTAAAAGGTCAAAAAGTAAATGATGCTTTTATTGGTAGTTGGTTTTAAAATACTTAAATATGATACAGAACCACGAAATAGATTATCGAATATTTGGCGAAGAAATGCAGTACGTTGAGGTAGAATTAGATCCCAATGAAACTGCCATTGCAGAACCTGGCGCCTTTATGATGATGGATGATGGAGTTGCTATGGAAACCATTTTTGGCGATGGAAGCAATCAAGCCAATAATGGTGGCTTATTAGGTAAATTACTTAATGCTGGCAAAAGAGTTTTAGTTGGCGAAAGCTTATTTATGACGGCTTTCTCTAATATTAGCTCGGGTAAAAAACACGTAAGTTTTGCGTCTCCCTATCCAGGCAAAATAATACCCATCAACTTACAACAAATGGGGTATAAAATTATTTGTCAAAAAGATGCTTTTTTGTGTGCCGCTAAAGGGGTTAGTGTAGGTATAGAATTTCAAAAAAGACTGGGCACCGGTTTATTTGGTGGCGAAGGATTTATCATGGAAAAATTAGAAGGTGACGGGATGGTATTCTTACACGCTAGTGGTTTTGTACAAGAAAAACAATTACAGGCTGGCGAATTGATTAAAATTGATACCGGTTGTATTGTTGGCTTTACCGCTACCGTTGAATACGATATTCAGTTTGTAGGTGGCATTAAAAATACGTTGTTTGGTGGCGAAGGAGTGTTTTTTGCAACCCTGCGCGGACCCGGAATTGTTTGGATTCAAAGTTTGCCAATAAGCCGTTTGGCAGGTAGAATATTACAATACGCTACCACCTCTCGCAGAGAAGAAGGCAGTGTTTTAGGCGGCCTTGGAAATATATTGGATGGAGATGGTTGGAGGTAATTTTACTACAATACTGTTTTCGAATTATTTTAGTTTGGCTAATTTTTGAGCGGCCAATTCTAAAGTGCTTTCTTTTTTAGCAAAGCAAAAACGCAAGACTTTATTATCAGTTCCGTTTTTATAAAATGCAGAAAGTGGTACTGTAGTTATACCATATTCTTTGGTTAATCGAACCGCTAGTTCCATATCGGTTTCGTTCGAAAACTGCGCATAACTATAGCACTCAAAATAACTTCCGTGCGATGGAATACATTCAAAAGGCGTTGCCTGCATTAAGGTTCTAAAATAATCCCTTTTCTGTTGCAAAAAATTACCAAGGTTTAAGTAGGCCGATTGATTTGGAAGGTAATTAGCCAGTGCTACTTGCTTGGGTGTATCGCAACTAAAAGCATTAAACTGGTGTAGTTTTCTAAATTCTTTCATTAAAGTTGGCGAGCTAATACAATAGCCCAATTTCCATCCTGTACAGTGATAGGTTTTTCCAAATGAAAAACACACAAAACTTCTAGCCAATAAATCGGGATAGCGTAAAATACTCTGGTGTGCAATGCCATCATAAATTAAATGCTCATACACTTCGTCACTGAGTATTAAAATATTGGTTCCATCTACTATTTTGCGTAGTTGTTCAATATCTGTTTCCGACAATACCGCCCCAGTTGGATTATGGGGTGTATTAATCATAATCATTCTTGTTTTGCTGGTAACTTTTTGTTGCACTTCGTCCCAAGGAATAGAATAGTTTGGATACGACAAAGAAATTAATACTGGTATCGCACCATTCACTTCAATATTGGGGATATAGCTATCATAAGCTGGCTCAAATACAATTACTTCATCGCCGGCGCGCAAAACGGTTGTTAGTGCGGTATAGATGGCATAAGTGCCACCTGGTGTAATTGTAATATCGGTATCTGGATGAATAGTTGAATGATATAATTGATTTGCTTTTTCTGCTAGTCTTTCGCGCAGTATAGGCAAGCCACTCATTGGTGCATACTGGTTAAAATCATCGCGCATAGCCTTACTCACTAATTCGGTTAATGCGGCATCCATGCTAAAATCGGGAAATCCCTGACCCAAATTTACCGCACCATATGCTGTAGCCAGTTGGCTCATTACAGTAAAAATAGAATTACTAACAGCAGGTAATTTTGATGTAATGGATAGGTCCATGACTTTATTTTTGAAAGAACTTACTATAATGCAACATTTTTCCGTCGCTATCCATTCCTTCTAGTACTACTCTAAATGAATTACTAATATCGTTATTGTAAAAAACAATTTTTACTTTTTTATTGGCATTATCTGTTCTAATAACAGGATTCCATAACAACGTATTGCGGGTATCTTTTGTATTAAAATTCACTTGTTGCTCCGCATAATTTGGTGAGTAGAATTCACGAATTGGCGCATACCCTGGTACCATTATAAAATCTAAGCCCCGTGCGCTTTTATAGGCGTCTACACCTTTCTTGGTATAGATAGCAATTGCACCACCGCCACCGCCACCAAATCCTCCAAAAAATGGCGGACGAAATACTTTAACGTAAGCAATATCACTGATGCTTAATGTATTTACCTGGTCTGCTTCTGCTTGAAATTCATTTACATAAAAACTAGTACTACTTCCTCTCCAAGTGGCACTGGCATCTATTGAAAATGGATTATTAATTGTTAAACCAGGAACCCTTCCTTGTAAAAACGCTAATACTCCCTGACCTGAAATTTCATCTGTCATATCAAATGAATAACCATCGCCATTAGCAAATAAACCAGAAGTGTATTGTTCATTAAGTTCTTGTACGCGTGTTTTTACTTTTGAATGAACAATTACTTCTTTTAGTGTGGTTTGTAATTTAAGTAATTCTGCTTTTTTCTGTTCATTGGCTAAATAACTCATTCTTGCATAACCAGTGGTATCCACCAAAACATGTGTGGTATATAAAATGCGTTTGGGGTCGGCTTTTAATAAATTAGTTTCAATAACTACATTACTTCTAATAGACAAGCCTGTTCCATTTAGTTTGTAAAATACTTTAGTAGTGTCGAAAAATATTAAATTATTCTGCGTAAATGATCCGTTTGGTTCAAGTGGTAAAAACAACATTGTTTTAGAAGAGTCTTTCGATAATAAAATCAAATTCATCAATGATGCTTTTTTAATTTTTGCATCAGTAATATGCTCTACCTTACCCAATAAATTCATATAACCTGTATCCCTTAAAAAATGCGTGGGCTTATTGTAGTCGTTAAATATTTCTTTCCAAGCAAACCTGCGCCAGCCATTGGTAAGCATTACAAGGTCTAAATGATCTGAAACAGTATCTGCATCTGAACTAAAATAATAGGCCGGACGATGTATATATCCTTTTAAATCTCCAGCAAGTAATAATTGCGAAACGATGCTATTATCGGGTGCAGCATTAGAAAGTCCATCAGTAATGGACAATGATAAATTTGTAATGGTACTATCTTGAATGTCTATTTCAAAAACATTTTTTTCTCTTTTGTTGAGGTTTAATGTGTCGAATTGAATTGTTGCGTTAAGTGTATATTCTTGGTTGTTTACAAATAATAATCTTTCTGCAACTGGTTGATTATTTGCATCAAAAATTGTTACTTGAACAATGGAAGATGGAAATTGGCTAACCGGAATTCTACTCGTTGCACTTAGTTTATCAGATAAATTAGCCACCGCTTTAAAAACAACTTGGCCTGCAATTTGTGCTACCACCGTAAGTCTTTTCATGGCTTCTGGAACAGTGGCAGAACGTTGAATATGAAATACTCGATCGAGTTTTCCATTTTCAAAATGAATATTAATACCAACAGGTTGTGCCGTTGGTAAGATTGTTTTGTGTAAGCGTCCTAATTGGTCGGTCCACTCAGCAGTATACACATCATTGGGTTGAGGAAGAAAATAAAACTTTCCCATACCATCGTGTTGGCTAGAAAATACAAGTACCGAATCGCCGTCTTTATTTTTTATTACGCCCGAAATATTTTCAGGTAAGCCCAATTGATTGATGGCCTTAAACGCTACAACGCTTGGAATTTGTTCAATTAAATTTCCTGCTTCTGGTAAAAATTGTATGGTTGCTTCTGGTAAACTTGTAGCAGTATTATTAGCCATTATTTTTGTTGGAATAACGCCTAATTGTTTGCGAAAAAAATAAGCCGAATCAAAATTGCTCATCCATTTTGTATACGCAACAGCTTGAATAGAAGTGCCCATATATTTTTCAGGAATAATAAAACTACCCCATGAAGATCCATATACAATCGGCCTTGCGCTATGCTCTAATAATCTTCCACTACCATCAAAAAAATCTATGTAAATATTTTTCGAGATATCAGAAGGATCTAAACCAAGCAGTAAGTAGGCTTTAAACCAAATTGTTTGGCCTGGTGCGTAATGGTTATTGTCGAATTGAACGTAAATTTTTTCTGTGGGTCTTGCTTGGTACCAATGGTTTAAAACGGTATCAATCGATTGAGCATTTGCACTAAACGCTAATTGAAAAATCAAAAAAACACTTAGTACAATTTTATTGTATTTCATTTTACATTGGGCTTATAAAAGTTGGGGGGATAATTAATTCACCAAACGACTTGCCAAACGCTTCAATTCAATTTCAGCAATTTTAGCTGTATAATTTAAATTGTATAAGCGAAAGCTAGCTGCTTCAAAGCTCTGCTGTGCTTGTTTTACATCAATTATAGTTGCCTGACCCAATTCAAATTTTTGTGCAATCAAATCAAGTAGCTCTTGCGATAAATGCACATTGTCTTGTTCTGTTTGCAATTGCGCAAGTGCATTGGCATAGGCTTGAAATGTTTTTACTGTGCTAGATTCGAAATCGAGTAGTAAATTATTGAATTGATTTTTTGCACTACGCGTATTAATAGAAGCTATCTGTTGTTGACGCTTAGCAATGGTTCCATTATAAATAGGAACAGATAAATTCATACCCACAAACGGACCATAACTTTGGTTCAACCAAATAAACCCTGCAGCACTTTTTGCACTTGATAAATTAAATCCAGTAGAAGCACGTAGTGTAGGATAACGCGTTGCCAACACTTCTTTTTCTATTAATTCGTTAATATGAATTTGTTGTTGTGCCGCAATCACTTGAGGGTTAGCACTTAAATGTGCCAATATTGTATCTAAGCGAATTGACTTATCAATTAAAATCGTATCAACAATATTGATTGGCTGATTAGCGGGTTGTAAAAAGAGTAAGTTTAATAAATCTGTTTTTGCTTGATCAATGGTGAGGTATTGTGTTTGCTTAGTTTGTATGCTTGCATTCAAGTCTAATTGTGCTTGAAAAATATCGGCATTATTTGCAACACCAATTTGCTTTCTTACATTAAGAATAGCTAATTTTTGTTTGGATACTTCAATAGAGCGATCAAGGGCTCGTAAAAAATATTGCAAGCGAACAATATCATAATATTTAGCCATCACACCTGCAATAGTATTTTGAATTTGTACTGATAGTAGTTGTTGGTTTTGTTGTTGTAATTCTGCTAACCTACTTTTAGTGGCTTGTACCCTTTGTCCATTATATAAAAGTATACTACCGGTAATTCCTGCGGCTAAATTATTGCTACCAACATTGTCTCTTTTGGTATCTCTAGTAGGATCAGGAAATTTTTGGTTGATACTAGTTAACTGTTCGTTGTCGCTAAGCGTTGCAGATACAATTGGTAAACCGCCTGCAATGCCTATATGGTTCGATAGCGCACTAATGTCTATATTGTTTTGGGCCAGTTGAATATCATAACTGTTTTTTAGGGCAGTATTGATGGCATCTGTTAAGGATAATTTCTGTTGAGAAATTCCCATTAAACTAATAGCGCAAAAAATAAGGAACAATAGTTGTTTCTTCATGACTGTGAATTTACAAACGGCAATCAAAGATTTATAAAATATTACACAAACGGGTGATTAGCTTACCAAGGTCCCCATATCCTGCCCCTGTACAACTCTTAATAAGTTGCCCGGTTGATTCATATCAAATACAATAATGGGTAATTTGTTTTCCATACAAAGTGTGAAAGCTGTCATATCCATTACTTTCAAATTTTGAGTGATACATTCCTGAAAACTAATTTTTTCGAAACGTGTAGCGGATGGATCTTTTTCGGGATCGGCTGTATAAATGCCATTCACCCTAGTTCCTTTTAATATCACATCTGCCTTCATTTCAATCGCACGCAAAGAACCTGCTGTATCTGTTGTAAAATAAGGATTACCTGTACCCGCTCCAAATATTACCACCCTGCCTTTTTCGAGGTGACGCAAGGCCTTTCTTCTGATATATGGCTCTGCTACCTGCTCCATATTAATAGCGCTTTGTAATCGGGTATAAACACCCACTTTTTCTAGCATTGCCTGCATAGCCATTGCATTAATTACGGTAGCCAACATACCCATATAATCACCATGTGCTCTTTCAATACCACTCTCGGCCTCATTCATTCCTCTGTAAATATTACCACCGCCAATTACAATGGCAACTTGAACACCCAAATCAACAACTGTTTTAATGTCTTGAGCGTATTGTTCAATAATGGCCGGATTAAAGGGATCGCCATTACGTTGGTTGCCCAATAGCGCCTCTCCAGATAATTTTAGTAATATTCGTTTGTATTTAGGAAGCATATGCAAGGGTTATTTACATGCAAATAACCTTAATTTTTCATGAGCAACCAAAATGAATCAGTCGATCTAAGAAATACACCGATGAATTGTACAAATTGTTCCAAAATACAAAGAGGCTGCATCAAAAATGATACAGCCTCTTTTAAAATTATGTTCTTGGAATGAACCTAGAAATTATCCTAGCGCCACGCGTTTGAATTCTGTTATTTTTAAATTAGCGCTAACAGATTTTAAATGATCGCCAACAGTTTTACTACCGTCTTTTACAAAAGCTTGAGCTAACAATGTTTGCTCTTTAAAGAAGGCATTTAATTTTCCTTCTGCAATTTTAGCAATCATTTCGTCTGGTTTACCAGCCATTTTAGGATCTGCTTTCATGGTTTCAACCACAATTGCTCTTTCTCTTTCAATGGTAGAAGCAGGAATACTGTCTGCATCAACAGCCAAAGGATTCATTGCAGCAATTTGCATAGCAATATCTTTTCCAGCTTCAGCAGCTTCTTCGGTCATTCCTACTAAAACACCCATACGGTTTGCACCATGGATATAAGAAGCAACAAAAGCCGCTTCAATTCTTTCAAATTTAGCAACCCCAATTTTTTCGCCAATAGAAGCTAATTTATCGTTGATTAAGTCAGAAACTTTCACACCGTTAATGCTTACTTCATTTAATTCTTCGGCACTTTTTACATTGTTAGAAACAGCAGCTTCAGCAATGCCTTGTGCAAATGCAACGAACTCAGGATTTCTTGATACGAAATCAGTTTCGCAACTAATACAAACTACAAATCCGGTTTTATTATCAGCAGAAGTTTTGGCAATAATTACTCCTTCTTTTGCTTCGCGGTCGCTACGTTTAGCGGCTACTTTTTGACCTTGTTTGCGTAACCAATCAATGGCAGCTTCAAAATCGCCATTTGTTTCAGTTAAAGCTTTTCTGCAATCCAGCATACCAGCACCAGTTGCCTGACGCAATTTATTGATATCAGCGGCGGTTATTGTTACAGTTGACATAATGTATTTTTGTATTGATGATTAATTGTTTTTCACTTAGTGGGTTTAACACCCGTTTAAAGTTATTTGTTGTATAAAAATTTGGGTCATTATGCCATTGAGAATAGCGTAATGACCCAAACTGTTTAATGTAGAAACTATCTGCTTCCACCACCACCACCACCAGCTGGGCGACGGTTATTATTACTTGGAACGCGACGTTTTGGAGCACCACCTGGTCCACCAGCAGGAGCGCCGGTACCACCACGTTGTCTACCACCACGTGCAGCTTCAGCTTGTGCTTCAGCTTCTAAGCGACGTGCGCGTGTTTCGTTTTCGTTGTTGCTGTCATCACTTTCATCGTCATCTTTAGACGCTTGACGTTCTGCCAAACCTTCTGCAATTGCAGCGATGATATAGTTAGTAATGATGGCGATTGATTTAGTAGCATCGTCATTTGCAGGAACTGCAAAATCAACTTTATTAGGATCGCTATTGGTATCTACCATACCAAAAGTAGTGATGCCTAAACGTTTTGCTTCGGCAAGTGCAATATGCTCGTGACCTATATCAACTAAGAATAAAGCAGCCGGTAAACGACCTAATTGAGCAATACCGCCCAATACTTTTTCCATTTTTTCTTTGTCGCGTGTTAGAGTTAAACGCTCTTTTTTAGTTAAACTTTCAGCGCTACCGTCTGCTAACATTTTTTCAATGCTTTGCATTTTTTTAACGCTTTTACGAACGGTGTTGAAGTTGGTTAACATACCACCCAACCAACGTTCTGTAGCATAAGGCATGTTCACTTTCTTAGCGCATTCGCTAACAATTTCTTTGGCCTGTTTTTTAGTAGCAACAAACATGATCTTCTTACCGCTTTTAGCAATTTGCTTCATAGCAGCAGCAGCTTCTTGTAAATGATCTACTGTTTTGTTAAGGTCAATGATGTGAATACCTTTCTTCTCAGCGAAGATATAAGGTAGCATCTTAGGGTTCCACTTCTTTTTCAGGTGACCAAAATGTACGCCGGCCTCCAGGAGTTGTTGTTGTAATGAAGTGTTATTTTCCATTGTATGAGTTTGAAATTTTTAATTTGAAATTTGAAATTGAGTTGTTGATATACCAATATAAAATCAGCAATATCAAATCCCAAATATTAACGTTTACTGAACTGGAAGCTTCTACGTGCTTTTTTATGACCGAATTTCTTACGTTCAACACTACGAGGATCACGCTTCAATTGACCAGCAGCTTTTAATGCAGGACGTAATTCAGCGTTCACTTCTAATAGTGCACGAGCAATACCCAATTTAGCAGCTTCAGCCTGACCTTTCAAGCCACCACCAGCAGCATTGATAACAATGTCAAACTTACCTTCAACTTCAGCAGTTTTTAAAGGTGATTCTACCTGATTTTGTAGGTATACTAAAGGGAAATAAGCTTTGTAATCTTTATCGTTTACAGTGATCTTACCTTCGCCCTTGCTTATGAAAACGCGGGTTACAGCTTCTTTACGACGACCAACTGCGTGTTTTTGTTTTTCCATTATTATTATTTTGGAATGTGTTTAAATTAGAATTTTAGTTCCTTAGGTTGCTGAGCAGCATGAGGATGAGCAGCACCTGCGTAAACAAATAATTTCTTAATCATTTTACGACCCAAACGGTTTTTAGGAAGCATGCCTTTAACAGCTCTTTCTATTAACACTTCTGGACGACGCTTAATTAGGTCTTCAGCAGCTTCTGTTTTTTGACCACCTGGAAAACCAGAATAGTTCATATACAATTTGTCGTGGAATTTGTTACCCGTTAAAATAACCTTTTCGCAATTGATGACAATAACATTGTCTCCGCAATCAACGTGAGGTGTATAATACGGTTTGTTCTTACCACGAATAACAGCAGCAATTTTAGAACATACACGTCCCACGGTTTGATTAGTGCCGTCTACAACATACCAACCATGTTGTACGGTAGCCGCATTTGCATGCTTTGTGGTGAAATGAAGTTTACTCATAATGTTTTTTTTAAATTTCTCTGGCGCTATCCCACCAGTAGTATTATTCCGATTAATTCGGGCTGCAAAGTTAATAGAGAATAGGTTGATTTTCCAAGCATTTTGAAAAGTATTTTTTATCGAACCTTCGTAACATATTGATTATCAATAATAATTTTGCACAAAATTTTTCTTTATCTAGTCAAAAGCCCAATTTTATTGCATTTTAATAGCCAAATTGTTTAAAATCCAAGCCCAGCAACCCCTGCCGCAGACATCACTCTCGCAATAGTGATTTCCCTAGGCCGCACAAAGTGCCAGCCCCCTCTGCCGCAGGCATCACCCTCGCAATAGTGATTGCCCTGGGCCGCACAAAGTGCCAGCCCCCCTGCCGCAGGCATCACCCTCGCAATAGTGATTGCCCTGGGCCGCACAAAGTGCCAGCCCCCCTGCCGCAGGCATCCCCATCGCAACAGTAATTGCCATCAGCCGCACAAAGTGCCGGCGACCCTGCCGCAGGCATCTCCCTCGTAACAGTAATTACCCTCAGCAGAGCGGATTGGCAACTAGTGAATTCGGGCATTTAGCGGGTGAGGTGCTGCACAAAGTGCCAGCATCGAAAAACATGCCGCAGGCGTTTTTCGAAACTCCCGGTGTAGCCCGAATTCACTAGTTGCCAATCCCCGCCTGCGCCGAAGGAAATCTCGAACAGAACGCTTTTTATCGGAACTTCGCGCAAATTATAGGTATGGGTTTTAGAAAGTTTCAGGCTGAGCATATTTTTAATGGAAGGGAATTGTTGGGTGCCGATCAGGTGTTGATTACTAATGAGAAAGGAAAGGTGGCGGATATTGTTTCGGTGAATGAAGCTGGCGAAGATATTCAGGTGGTGAGTGGATGGATTAGTCCGGGGTTTGTGAATAGTCATTGTCATTTAGAGTTGAGCCATATGAAGGGATTAATTCCCGAACATACCGGACTAGTAGATTTTATAATTGCGATTGTAACGCAAAGGCATTTTCCAGAAGACGAGATTTTGCAAGCCATAAGTGATGCAGAAAACGAAATGATAGCAGGCGGAATTGTAGCAGTAGGAGATATTAGTAATAATGCAATCAGCTTACATCAAAAAGCAAAAAACCGTTTGGCATATTATACATTTTTAGAAATAAGTGGATGGTCTCCAATGATAGCAGATCCAAGGTTTTTAAAAGGAAAGGAATACTATGATTTGTTTGAGCCATTGAATTCAAGCAATTGCCAGTTGAGTATGGCAGCACATGCACCTTATTCGGTATCAGAAAAACTCTGGGGATTATTACAACCATTTTTTCAATCAAAAACAACTTCCTTACACAACCAAGAAACCGATTTTGAAGACGCGTATTTTTTAAACAAGACGGGCGATTTTAATAGGATGTATGAGTTCATGCAAATATCCACAGAATTTTTTACAGCAACAGGAAAAAGCAGTGTACAATCAATAGCACATCATTTACAAGGCGCAGATAAAGTATTGTTAGTACACGATACGTTTACTAAAGAAACAGATATTGATTATTTGCAAAACCTTGCAGCAGGTCAACCAAATAAATGGCAGTATTGTTTGTGTGTGAATGCCAACCAATATATTAGTGATGCATTGCCGCCAATAGAATTGTTTAGAGAAAAAAATTGTAGAATAGTAGTTGGAACAGATAGTTTGGCCAGCAATCATTCTCTGAGTATTTTAAACGAGCTAAAAACAATTGGTAAATTTTATAAAACAATTCCATTAACTGAGCAGTTGCAATGGGCAAGTTTTAATGGCGCGGCAGCACTAGGTTTTAATGAACAATATGGCGAAATAATAAAAGGAAAACAACCCGGAATTATTTTAATTGACGGAATAGAAAACAATCAATTAACAACAGCATCTAAAGTGCACAGATTAATTTAATTAACTCAATACTTCTTGTAAAATAGGAAGGCTTTTTATTTCGCCAAAGTCTTGAATATGTAATGCCATAAAAGTTTGGTAGGCAGTTAATAATTCGCGACGAATATTTCTATTTAAAATTAATACTTCTAATTCATTGCTATTTTGAAGGTGCAATAATTCAGAAGTTGTTATAGCAAGGATACCTTCAATAAAATACGGATGTGCGGGTTGTTCTGTAATAAACATTCCTTCACGCAAATCAAAAATTGGTGTTTGTTCTGAATAAGATCCTAGTAGTTGAAAACCCAATTCACTGGCTAAATGGAGCATAAAGTATAAAGGCAGGTTAGCACCAAAAGCATCATTAGCAGTATCTAGTTTTTTTAACGTGTCTTCTACAAAATAATACAGGCTAGGATTAGGTTCTGGCTCTTTTAATGCGTGTTGCAAGAGTTCCATTAAGTAAACAGAAATAGTATTTTTTACAACGTCGAAAAATAAATTCTCGTATAAATGACTCCACCGGTATTCGCCAATAAATTGCAACTGACGTTGGGTATTGTGTTGCACTTCCATTTCAAGTAAAGCGGCAGGAATAAAATAACTTGCTTTACCGGCAGATGTTTTACTGCTCTTTCTAACACCCTTTACAATATAACTCTGAACACCAAATAATTCTGTGTAAACATTGGTGATGATACTTGTTTCGCCATACTTCACGGTACGCAAAACAATACCTCGAGTGGTATGAAACATGTTGTTTAGTTTGCTACCTGATTGAGTTTAATAATACCAACAGCATTTAGTCCGCGCATCACAAAAAATGTAAGGTCAAACTCAAACCATTTTTTTGCAAAATTTGCATCGTCCTTTGCATAGTGGTGATTGTTTTGAAACAATTCTCCCATGAGTAATATTCCCCAAGGCGAAGTGTTTTTAGACTGGTCTCCATTATTGAAATTACTATACCCGTATTTGTGTCCGCACCAGTTAACAATAGCACCTTGAATAGGGCCCATCATAAAGTGAACAGGTAACAATAAAAACCACCAAGCATTGGGGGCAAAATAAATATAAAAGCAAGTATACAGTGCACCAAAACTTAATCGCGTAATAATATGATGACCAAATTTATCTAAGCGATCCCAGACAGGTAAATACTCGGCAGTGAACTGTGCATCGGGTAAATTTTTTCCGGTTAAAAATCCGCGAAAAATAACAATCGTACTCTTCATCATCTGGTACACATCTTTAAAAAAATGTGGAGAATGTGGATCTTTTTCTGTGTCGCTATATATATGGTGCATTCTGTGCATCACACCATACGCGCGTGGAACTAGAAAAGAAGAACCCTGAATCAACCAAGTAGCTAGGTAAAAAGTTCTTTCCCAATTTTTACTCGTTGTATACATTTTATGAGATGCAAAACGGTGTAAAAAAAACGAATGAAAAAATAAAGACAAAAACCAATGTCCAAAGAAAAAAGCTAAAATGGCAAGCATAATTCGGGTGTTGATTATTAAAAATTTAAGATAGCATGTTTTTTACATGGCACCCGTAAACTGTTTGAGAAAACGTACATCATTTTGCGAATACAAACGCAAATCGTTTACCTGATATTTTAATTGGGTAATTCTTTCAACACCCATTCCAAAAGCAAATCCAGTATATTTATTTGAATCAATTCCAAAGTTCTCTAACACTTTTGGGTGGACCATTCCACTACCTAAAATTTCAACCCAACCAGTGTGTTTACAAATATTACAACCATCACCCGCACAAATCAAACAACTAATATCCATTTCGGCACTAGGCTCGGTAAATGGAAAATAACTAGGCCTAAAACGCACTTTAACATCCTTACCAAACATCTCTTGTACAAAGAAATACAAGGTTTGTTTTAAATCGGCAAAGCTTACGTTTTCATCAATATACAATCCTTCTACCTGGTGAAAAAAGCAGTGCGCGCGTGCAGAAATGGTTTCGTTTCGGTAAACTCTTCCAGGGCATATCACCCGAATTGGCGGTTTTTGCGTTTCCATTACACGTGCCTGAACACTACTTGTATGGGTACGTAAAAGCCAAGCAGGGTTTTGGTTGATATAAAAAGTGTCTTGCATATCTCGAGCAGGATGGTCTTCTGGAAGGTTCATGGCACCGAAATTGTGCCAATCGTCTTCAATTTCAGGACCTTCTGCCACCGCAAAACCGAGGCGGCGGAAAATAGCCACTATTTGGTTTCTAACAATATTTAATGGATGACGTGTTCCTACCGCAATTGCATCGCCAGGAAGGGTTAAGTCGATGGATGGACCAGTTGCAATATCCGCTTCTGTATTGGCTTTCAGCGTTTCGTACTTGGTTTCAGTAAACAGTTTAAAATCATTTAAAATCTGTCCGAAAGCTTTTTTTTGTTCGTTCGGAACATTTTTCATTTCGCCCATAATTGCCTTTACCAAACCTTTTGTACCAAGCCATTTGATACGAAAAGCTTCGGCCATTTCGGCGTTTGTAGCATCGGCAGCAGCTATTTCCTGCTTATATCCTTCAATTTGTTGCAATAAAGCTTCCATTTTGCGAAGATACTGATTGATTGTTATTTTTGCTCAAACACAAAATTTCTGCTAACAACAAGCAATCCCTACATTTGCTGATGAATTTGAATGATCAGATGGAATACAATACAGATCGAAATTATTTGGGAATGAAAGAATACGGCCGTCACGTACAAAAGATGGTGGAGTATTTATTAACGATAGAAGACCGCGAAAAGCGTCAAGAACAAACAAAAGCAGTTATTGAATTAATGGGCTTTTTAAATCCGCATTTAAAAAATGTAGAAGACTTCCGCCACAAATTGTGGGACCACTTATTTTTCATCAGCGATTTTAAATTAGAAGTTGATAGCCCTTATCCTATCCCACAAAAAGAAACCTATAAACTTAAACCAGATCCACTTCCTTATCCTAAGCGTCATCCAAAATATGCGCACTTAGGTAAAAACCTAGAAGTGGTGATTGATAAGGCTTTAAAGGAAGAAGATCCAGAGAAAAAAGCAGGTTTTGCGCATGCAATTGCCTACTACATGAAACTGGCATATAGCAACTGGCACAAAGAATTGGTACACGACGATTCTATCCGTGCAGAGTTAAATAATATTACGGGTGGAGAATTAGAATTTAGTAACACGCCATATATTAAACACCGCAATCAAAATTTTGAACGCGACGATTACAGACCAAACAATGGTGGTGGACGTTGGCAACAAAATTTTGGAGGACGCAATAATAATAACCGCAATACTAGTGGTAGAGCAGACAACAGGGCTGGCGGAAATAGCGGAAGACCTAATAACAGAAACGCCAATGGCAATACTGCTCAAAATCGCGATAACCGCGGTAATAATGGGAATGCCAATAATGGTGGCCGACCAGATACAAGGGGCGGACAATTTAAAAAACGCTATTAAATTATAAGGAATTAGAAGGCCGATTTCAATGATTGGCGGGATTTTTCGTGCAACTAATTTTACTTAATTATTGTTACCGATCCACTAATTAAAGCCCGTCCATTTTTAGGATTAATAATATAATAGTAGGTGCCTATTGGTAAAGGATTGCCTTTGTAAGTTCCATCCCACTCTTTCTCGTA
>Ga0114959_10000024_pt1 | contig 122803 bp, 114 predicted proteins | sample C_130625_EF_Meta_FD_87317 | JGI IMG/M metagenome (GOLD analysis project Ga0114959, IMG submission 87317) | Freshwater microbial communities from Lake Croche, Canada to study carbon cycling - C_130625_EF_MetaG | ecosystem: Environmental > Aquatic > Freshwater > Lake | place: Lake Croche...
ACAGGAAAGTGGAGTGGTAAATGGAGAGGAAGAACAGGTAAATGAAGAGGAAGGACAGGTAAATGGAAAATCAGGACAGGTAAATGGAGTGGTAAATGGAGAGGAAGGACAGGTAAATGGAAAATCAGGACAGGTAAATGGAGTGGTAAATGGAGAGGAAGGACAGGTAAATGGAAAAGCAGGAGTGGTAAATGGAAAAGCAGGACAGGAAAGTGGAGTGGTAAATGGAAAAGCAGGACAGGAAAGTGAGGTGGTAAATGGAAAAGCAGGACAGGAAAGTGAGGTGGTAAATGGAAAAGCAGGACAGGAAAGTGGAGTTGTAAATGGAGTGGTAAATGGAGTGGTAAATGGAAATTCAGGACAGGAAAATGGAAAAGCAGGACAGGAAAGTACATCAATAAATGAAGACGAGGAATCAAATAAGAAAATACGGCAATTAGAAGATGAATTAAATAAGAATGAAGTTACTACAAAACAGCTTATGTCAAAGTTAAAAACTTTGACAGACGAATTAGCCCAAACATCTAATGGCAACAATATTGAAAATTTGCCCGAGTATAAAGAATTATTATCTCAGCGAGACCAAATTCAAGAAGAAATTAAAAGAACAAATGACACGAACACAGGATTTATTGAAAAGGTATCTGAATTACAATCATCATTAAGAGTTAACGAAGATGATGAAACTGGATTGCGTAATGAATTATCTAAAATACTGCAATTATTGGAAGAACCTGAAACGTCTTTAACTGACAGAGAATACGTATTAAGCCAAATAGAGTATTTACAAAAAAACATAAGTAAACAAGTAACCGAAAAATATAACAAGAACTTAAAAGAACTAACTACCAAGTTAAAACAACATGGGTTTTCTACAGATAAATTAGTATATTATTCTAATAAGCGCGATAAATTATTAAATACAATTAAAGGCCTTCGAAAAGAATTAAAAGAACAAAAAAAAGCGATAGTGGAAGAAGCTGAATTAAAAAATCTTGAAGTAAAAGGAATTTATATAGCACCCGCAGAATATAAAAACATAGGTAAAGTTTTTGCCCCAGATATTATCTCTTCAAATGCTCCTCTATACACTAAGTTTTTGAATGTTGATATAGAAGAATTAAAAAATCATAGTGATGTAGATAAAATAATGAATAATAAAATAACGTACAATAAAGAATTAAAATCTTAGAAAGACACCCATATAAATATAATTTTTCAGAAACTATATTTACAAAATGAAATATGTTATGGCGAATATAAAATTACCGTTGTCAATAAAACCAGATGGGTATATAGAACCTTTGATTGAATATATATCAATTAGTATAGATAAATGTGATAGTTTACCGGAACGTGTTGACCCAACTATTTCTCAAACTGATTTTTTTAAACAAATACAATCATTATTAAGTGAAAAATCAATTTCGAATGAACCCATCATAGAACCCCCTGTAGAAATAAATCTTACTATATTGCCAGACGAAATTGCTTATCATAAAGATAAAAATGCGCCAAAAAATAGCACATTAAAAAACTATAAAGGAATATCAAGTAAAAAATATAGGTCCACTATGAAAAACCACCATTCTATATCTAATTCATAGGATAGGGACGTTGGTATTTTTCAACAACAAGAGGTTCGGGTATTAATACCGGTAGTTTGTCAATAATATTCAAGCTTTTTAAAGGAGTAATATCCGGACGAATGAATTCTTTTGGGTTAACTAAATTCGTTGAACCAATTCCAAATAATTGTGTCTCGATATCACATGCATTTTCTGATAGATTAGTAGGCGCAACACGACCGGCTAAAAGACCATTCCCCGGAAAATAAGTATCGACTGGACGTGCCGCAAGTTTGTATTCATTATAAGCACAAATACTGGATAATTGCCTTTGTTCTAATAAATAGTTGCCTGGTGTATTTTTATTTCTTGTAGAAGCCATTAGTATATATATAGAAAATATATACTAATTGATAAACTAATTATAATTTTTCAAACAGAGCCAAATAAGTAGGATGGATTTCTGTAAAATCGGCCGGATTTGTTAAATAGGTTCTCATACAATTATGAAATAAGGCTAAATAATCATAACTTAATAAAACCGCTATACCTATTTCGCGATTTTCACTCAAAAATTTGGCAGCAGCTTTATCTAATAAAATTTGAAACAACGTATTATCGCAAATTTTTGAATAAATCCAATCCATTCCCATTATTGCGGATGATTCGTCATATTCCAATTCGTCGCGTGTTTCGTCATCTAGGTCTTCTAGTAATGATTCTTCTGAAAAGTTAGACGAATTCATCTTAAATAACATCCTTAAATAATGACGATACTCGATATTATTATTATATTGTATCTCAAGGTCTATTGGATAAATAAAATCAGGCATTTATATGTGTATAAGAAGAGTACATTTTAATTGGGTTTACCGTTATATTGATATATTTATCTAATCACTATTTGGGTAAGTTTCTGGATTGTAAAAAAGTATTTTGTTAGGGTCTACTTCACGAAAACAGGTGGTTCCTTCATATGTATATTGCACGGTTTCCATTTTTCCATTATTATCAAAAATTGCGTAAACGCGAGCCCCATCACCAAAACCATATTGCTCATGTTTAATAAATTTACCTACATATCTTAATGAATTAAATGTATAATATTTTTCATTTGGCCAATTGCCGGTTCTTCTAGTATAGGTGGCTGTTTCATAATATTTATCAGTAGCAGGAGTTAGTCTAAATATTTCGGTTTCGGTTGCGTCAGTCATATTATATCTAACTTGTGTAAATAATTTTTATATATTTTTGTAAAAATATGTAAAATCTATCTTTTCTTTTTATGTGTATTCGTTTTATTGTTCCGCTTCTTTTTATTTTTACCGGTTTTTCTCTTATGCCTACCACCCCTTGATGAACGAACTGGACGACCATCTTTGTAATTCATAGGAACCCCATCACTTACAACATAACCATCTGGTAGTCCATGTACCAAACGGCCATTAAAAATTCTACCCTTGTTATCTGTATATTGACCATCACCGTGAAGATATCCATCCTCATCTTCCACATATCCATAAAATTTTTCGACTTGGTCGCGTGTTATACGGTCTCTATTATATGTAGTAGAATGACTAGTCAACCGATTATTATGGGGTGAATTGTATTCTGAATGATGAGAGGAATGATTACCATGATTTGCATGATGAGCTTTATCAAAAGCAACTTGGCTGATTATAGGCATCGTTTTATATATATTTATTATACTTTTTCCCTAAACAGAAGGTATAAATTGCCAGTCTAAATCTTGGCATACTTTTTTCCAAATCATGTCTTGTTCCAATTGTTTTTCTCTATCCTTCATCATAGGAATATATGGTAAATACTGGGTTTGGTCTAATAGCACACATAACTGATAAAGAGTATAAGTGTAATTGAAAAAATTAGTGCGATTTGCTGGGCAATGTACCGCCCACGGTTTTTGAATTTCTATGAATAAAACACAAAGGGTTTCGTGTAATTCTTCATTCATAATAGGTGGTTTAATGCCAAATTGCGAATTTATATACTGAATATGTTCGAAATATTTATTGAACCCCAATTTTCTTAAAATATCACGCATTTTATCATAATTAATAAGAGACATATCTTTTATTCTCTCTTTCTTAATACGAGCACGAATTGCTTCAATAACTTCTTCTGGTATTTGTGTTGTTTCTTTTGCTTGAAATTGCGATAAAATTTCCTTAAAATGGTTGAGGCGAATATACGCAGTATATGATACTTCATTCGGAGGTTCTTTATTAGTGGGTTTTGAGCTATCCACAATATAAGTAATGAATTTTCCGCAATTTTGATTATTACATATCAAAATCCCCTCTTCGTCTTGAGGAATAAGTTCTCCTTTTTGACAATTTTCACAAACATCGGAGGGAATAACGAAATCATGTATATTAGAAATTTCATTATTTACATTTCGCCAATAGTTCTGATATGCCTTTTTTGACTGGGTATATTTATCACTTTGTGGATTTGCCGCTTCTGTATTTGATGATTTTATCTTAAAAAATGTCTTCAAAACATCTGAATTTTGATTTGTTCCCGTTGAAATCTGCTGTTTCTGTTCAAAATATTGGAATATATATTTTGAGTTCTCTAACAGATAGTTCTTTTTTTCTTGTTTTAATTCTTTCATTTGTGCTTTTAATGAATAAATTTTGTCCCGCATGTCTAAATATTGTTCAATTTGATTATCTTTTAGCAATTTTATTTTGTTTTTTAGTGTCTCAATCTCATTTTTAATTTCTGGAATGGTTTTTAGTTCAATTTCTTGAAATCTGTCTAACATTTCTGTGTGTTTTTCATCTATTGTGTTCGCTTGATGTTTTTGTAGGGGTTTCATATAATTATTTAAAAAAAACTTTATATATTATTTTATACCGTTTATATATAATAATATGTCTATTGATTCTAGAAGTAGAAATAGTACCGGAAGTACAGTATCAACCGTTTCAAATAATGAATCGCCTATAAATAATTGGGAGCCTACATATACTAAAAATCCATATGTTAATTTCGGCAAACAACCATCAAAAACTGAATTTACTGCTGTATTATTTGATGGTGAACTTTCTCCTAGAATAGAGAAAGAAGATGAGACCAATATTGAAATAGTAAAAGATGATTTGTTTACTGAAACCGTTTTGAATGGATTACAAAAAGCGAAGGAAAATCCTTCTGGTAAATCTCCGACATTTTGGGATATACATCAATATAAGGAAAATATATTCGCCACCAACATATTAAGAACATTAAAGATTAAAAACTTTATAGAGGAATCTGTAAAAATAGAATTAGAAGCTATCGATAGTATACATAATTCATTAGTTTCGAATTTAATTAATACATCATTTACAAATACTCAAAATGGAGGGCATGATAATCCAGAATTAAATAGAGAATTAGTAATTGAATTAAATCGGAAAGAGGGCGATTCTATCCACGATTTTAAACCATCAACCACTAGAAATAATGCTTTTCCCGATGATATAATTGGTCATGGAAAATTAGTTTCAGCTGAGAATGGTAAGACAGTTCTTGCAAGAATATCTAAAATTTTAGAAAACTCCGAACCAAAAACCACTTTATTATATGATTATTTCAATAGTAGTCCACTTCATTTCGAGGAAAATATTAAAGTTGATTATTTATTATATAAAATAGCAGGTGAGTTAACCGATATAAATTATTATTTTACAGAAGGAACCGCAATTCCAACTACTTGGATTGAAGAACGTAAACGGTTTTTCGGTCCAGAACACGCAGATACAATTAATAGTTTAGAAAAATTAAATTTAGATATTGAAGAAAGAGGTATTGATTATTGGCTTTTTGACGCGGTTATGAGTGGAAGAATTAAAAAGCAAGTGGACGAACATGTTATTAGTGGTAGATTTGTTACTTTGGCAAATATATGGGATCCAGCACCAAGCAAAAATCCACCTTTCAACGAGTTGACTGAATATATTCTTTCCAATTCTTCTTCGGATAGAGATAAAAGTGTTATTGTAGTAGAACCCACAATAAAACCAATCCAGGGCTATACTATTTATGATTGGAGAGACCCGAGAACAGGAAATTCTTATTATGATATGGTTTATGATGAATTGATTAATAGAGATATTTTGTCGAATCAATTTGGTCTAATTTTAAAAATGAGATTAGCAGTTAATAGCACAAATGACACTAGTGTTGCATTATGTTTGTATCAGAACGATAGACATTTGAATACATACATTTTAAAAGGCGGTTTTAGTGTTAATGAGTTAGCGATGGGTATGCATTATATTGAAAAAAACCATGAAGAACTTCATGTAGGTAAAAAAGTGCAACATATTCACCCAATTTTAAAAGAGTTAATAGACGATTTAAAGGAAATCGTTCAAATCCCTAATAGCGCGCGCGGGGCTGAATTTTTTACAAATGAATTCTATAAATTATTACTTCGATTTAAATCATCAGGAGACCACGGACAAGGTAATACTGTAAAAATTATTAATACTCTAATTGGCAAAAATACACTATTTATGTCGGGCGATAATTTGGCATTTGTTTATACTATTGCTAGTGAAATACCAACATTAGGTAATTATTATAAAGCTCCACGACCAGCAAATTGCAAAGGTAAAAAGGGCAACGATGACGATGAGGATGATGATGACGACGATGATGAAGAAACTGCCAGTAAATGCGAAATACCCCAATTTATTGTAGGATATTTTCCGATGAAAGAAACCAAGGAGAAATATGAAAAATTAATTAACTGTCAAATATCAGTTATTGGGTCGTTGCAAATGGATGTCTCAGAGTATAAAAATCCAAATTATCTGGCTAAAGCGGGTATTGCATCAATAGATAAAGCGGCATTACTAGAATTAAAGGCAACTCTAGAACGTCTCATAATCGAAAATGAAGTGTATATAGATAGTGCGCTGAAACCATTAAGCGACGAAGTCCCAGTTTTACAAAATACCAAACTTACTAGACAAAATGATATAAAACAGAACGCAACAGACATAGAAAAAATCACAGAATTAAAAACACGAATAAATTCTGAATATTTTGCGCAGTTATCTGAATCTATAAAGGCTATTCTTCCTATTCTAGAAGCAATCCCAAACAGTTCCGATAATTTATTTAAAACAAATGACACTTACGATTTTAAATTAATGATTAACTATGTGAAATTAATAACTGAGTTCACGAATGGATGTTTTTTTATTAAAAACTACATTAATATAGTTCAATTAGTTAAATCGAGCATTAAAAATATGCTTGATGAAATAGGAAATGTAGTTGGCATTAACGACATCTCTATTTTACAAGGAGAGACATCTAGAGGACGAACAACTCAAACACGTTTAAATACCCAAGTTAATAATTTAACTTCACAATTCAAGGAATATAAAATTACAAATAAAACCGCAAGTGTTGATAAAGAACTTTTATTAGAATTAGCGTTAAGAACACAGTCAAAACGTGAAAATTTATCAGAGGATTTATCCAAAATATATTCTAAACTAGTTGCTATAAAGAAAGCATTAACTGAAAAAATGACGCTTGATTTACATTTAGACCGTTCTTCTTATACAAATATAAGTAATAAAATAGATAGTATAAGGGGTCTATATTTAGAACGAATTCGTGGAAAGATACAAGAGGTAGAGGATTTCGGACCCGCATTAAATGAGTATTTTGATAAATGTTTTGGTTATACTACTTCAGGAAATGCTTTATCAGAATTATTTTTTGAAGATAATTCAGATGGAGCTGAAGTTATGAAGTCTGTAAGTAAATCTATAGAGGAAGTAAGAACAACGAAAATACCAGTTGAAACTGAATCTTCGGGTTATTCAGATTTATTGAGCGAGTCTGTGGTTACTATAAGCGAGTCTTTGCCAGAAGTTCCATACAAACAGTCAAAAAAAACAGGTAGAAATAAAAATACACAAGAGAGAGTCGTTGACAAAGTTATTTTATCTGCATTTTCTACTACTGAATTTGAACCAAAAAGTCCAGATTATCCTCCTCCTAAATTTGAACCAAAAAGTCCAGATTATCCTCCTCCTAAATTTGAACCAAAAAGTCCAGATTATCCTCCTCCTAAATTTGAACCAAAAAGTCCAGATTATCCTCCTAAAACTAAGGGAGAAACTACAGAACAAGCTGTCTCTATCGAAAAAAGTAGAATAAATGCAGAAAAGCAAGCCGAAAAAGAAAGAATTAGACAGAAAAGGCTTGATAAAATAGCAAGAGACCTCGGTGTTGGTAAAGGCGGAGGAAAAACAAATCGAAAATTACTCGGCTATAAAAATAAAAAAACAAGAAAAAATAAGAGAAAAACGCGAAAAAACTATAAAAAACCATCAAGGTTCTCGATTCGGCATAAATAAAAATAAAATATGGAACAGAAATATATAATGCCAACCGAATTATCAGTATCATCTTTGGTTGATTTGCCAGATAATGTACGTGTCGAGAAATCCCAATTAAGAAAATTATTGTTTATAGCAAATGCTTTAGAACAAGGTTGGACAATCAAAAAATCCACGGATTCATATATTTTTACAAAGAAGCATGAGAACCGTCGAGAAATATTCCAAGAGAATTATTTAGAGAATTTTTTAATATCGAATTTTTCAAATAGTGATATTTTACGCTGAATATGTAAAATTCAGGCGACTTAAAATACTAATTACTTTAGTAATTTTATTAATAATAGGTGTTGAATTACAAATTATTTTTTTCTATGGTTAATATGTGGATTATCGATTTAGGAAATTTTTAATACCGAAAATTATAAAAATAAAATAATTAATTATTTTATTTTCTCCAAAATTATTTTCTTTTCCATAGTATATACAATAGTATAACCAAAAATGGCTGGTGGTCTTATGCAATTAGTCGCCTATGGCGCACAAGATGTGTTCCTTACCGGAACCCCCGAGATTACTTTCTGGAAGGTGTCTTACAGACGCCATACCAACTTTGCTATGGAGTCCATCGAGCAGACCTTCTCTGGACAGGCTGACTTCGGTCGCCGTGTTACCTGCACCATCTCCCGTAATGGTGACCTTGCTTACCGCACCTACCTCCAGGTGACCCTCCCCGAGATCAACCAATCTATGGCTGCCTCTGGGTCTGATATCTACGCCCGTTGGTTGGACTTCATCGGTGAGCAGCTCATCGCCCAGGTTGAGGTCGAGATTGGTGGCCAGCGCATCGACCGCCAATATGGTGACTGGATGCACATCTGGAACCAGCTTACCCTCTCCAAGGAGCAACAGCGTGGTTACTACAAGATGATTGGAAACACCACCCAGCTTACCTACATCTGCGACCCCAACTTCGCCGATGTGTCTGGTCCCTGCTCTGCTACTGGTGTCCCCAATCAGGTTTGCGCTCCTCGCAAGGCTCTTCCTGAGACCACTCTCTATGTCCCCCTCCTCTTTTGGTTTTGCCGCAACCCCGGCCTTGCCCTCCCTTTGATTGCTCTCCAGTACCACGAGGTTAAGATTAACCTCGACATTCGCCCTATTGGTGAGTGCCTCTGGGCGGTAAAGTCCCTTGCTGCTGGTGTTTCTGCTGGTTCTCAATCTGTGTCCCAGGCTTACCAACAGTCCCTTGTTGCTGCCTCTCTCTACGTCGACTACATCTTCCTCGACACTGATGAGCGCCGCAAGATGGCCCAGAACCCCCACGAGTACCTCATCGAGCAGGTGCAGTTCACCGGCGACGAGTCTGTTGGATCCTCCTCCAACAAGATCAAGCTCAACTTCAACCACCCTTGCAAGGAGTTGATCTGGGTCGTCCAACCCGATGCCAACGTTGACTACTGCTCTTCCCTCGATTCCGGTGGTATCCTCTACCGCACTCTTGGTGCCCAGCCCTTCAACTACACTGACTCCATCGATGCCCTCCCCAACGCCATCCATGCTTTCGGTGGACCCAAGGAGAGTTCTGGTACCAACGGTTTCATCAACACATCTGGTCTCTTCCAGATGGCTGGTGCCGATGATGCTAACATGACCAACGCAACTGCATGGAATGGCGCTACCTCATACGTTGGATTCCAGGCCCAGACTGGTTCCAACGAGGGTTCCCTCGTCTCTGATGCCGGCACCTTCGTGCTCGCTGAGACTGCCCTCGACATGCACTGCTGGGGTGAGAACCCTGTTGTGACTGCTAAGCTCCAGCTTAATGGCCAAGACCGCTTCTCCGAGCGCGAGGGTTCTTACTTCGATGTTGTCCAGCCCTTCCAGCACCACACCCGCAACCCCGATGCTGGTATCAACGTGTACTCCTTCGCCCTCCGCCCCGAGGAGCACCAACCCTCTGGCTCTTGCAACTTCTCTCGTATTGATAACGCTGTTCTCCAGCTCGTCCTTTCCTCCCCCACCGTTTCTGGTACCGCCACCGCCAAGGTCCGCGTGTATGCAGTCAACTACAACGTGCTCCGTGTGATGAGTGGAATGGCAGGTGTTGCGTACTCAAATTGATAGAATTTTTCGCTGCATATATGCTGTCAATAAAAAAATTTTTACTAAAAAAATAAAATTTATAGTTAGAATAGTTTTATAAATATGATATAATTTTCATATTTATAATTAGATTTCAGAACGTTTTTTACGGTTTTCTGCTATTTGTTTTGCGCGAACCGATTTATATTCATCACTATTATATTTATCTCTCAATATTTTCCTTTGTATTTCTGTTCTTTCTATGTTTGATTGTTTTATTTCATCCTTTGTTTTTTTGTTCTCATTTGCAACTATTATTTTGTTATTGAAAACTATTTCATTTTTCAAGGCATTATTTTTATGATTTTCATAAATAAGTTCAAATTTGTGAATAATGTCATCAAAATTATAGTCCTTTTTAATGAAATTGCACTCACCACAACAAGAATTTACGTTATCTATGGTATATCCTTTGGAATTGTCAAATCGGTCGATACCATTTTTATGTTTTTCACTTTTTTCTTTACCACAAATAAAACAATTACTAATAATAAGCATTTCATAATCTTCAACACCTAATACAAAATCTATGTTTTTCTTTTCGGCTCTATCTTTATAACGCTGATACGAAGAAACAATATGATTAGCAAAACAATCTGGATATAGATTTCCGCTTATCTTGTTCTGGTAAGTCAATATATGTTCAACCCGTTTAATAAATACTTCATCTGTACACGAACCCTTCATATAATTGCACATTTGGCAACAGCTCACGCAATTTTCTAAAATATATCCTTTCATTTGGTCTTTTCTATCAATTCCATTAAATCCACGTTCTTGAATAATTCCACAATAATAACATGGTTTATCACAAACGCTTACATAGTCTTCATATGACAACATGAAGTCCAAATTTTTCAAATTAGCAGACCTTTTATAAACATTAAATTGTAATTTCCTACTATTTTTCTTATGGTCGTTTGCTTCTTCTGTCTTTTCTGGATTTTTGTCTCTCCATCTCTTTGCTTGCTCAGCATTTTGTTTCAAATATTCTTCCGTTCCTAATTTTTCTATTTTTCTTTGTTTATAATTCATCCATTTCAACGCTACCTTTTCATAATTATTTTCATTCCAAGCTTTTTTCACGGCTTTTCTCTCTGGTTTTGCATCATTTTTCCTAGCAACCTCATTTCGATGTTTCTTATCACGTTTCGCATCATTCCGTTTACATGTTTCTCTACAAAAACTACAAGTTTTCGTAATCTGTTGTTTTTGACCCATAAACTGGTCAATCGATAGTTCTTTCTTGCATGTGGTGCATGTTTTCACACCATTTTGTACGTGGGGTTCTTCGTTTATCATAAATTATATGATAATATGAATCACATAATTCAACGGAAAATGCTTCAATTTTTTACAAATATACAGTAAAGTACTGCGTTTATACTAAATACCGCCCTATTCCTCTTTTTTCTCACTACCTCCACCATAATTAACAAACATAAAATGACAAAAAGATACTAACAATATACCAATATATATTTCAAAAACCCATATTATAGCACGATTCATATAGGTCTCTATATTATAATAAAACCACGGAAGAGTGCAAAATCCAAAACTCAATTGCGCTACTTGCGCTGATGTTATATATATCTTATAACGCATAATTCGCTGACGTATAGTTGGAAACATAGAAGCCAGAAAGTATAAATACATAACAGAATGTATACCCGAATTAATAAGAGACGCGAAAAATACGCCATCAAATTGATAAACATACCCTAAATGCCACACAATAGTCGCGCCTACATGATGAAACTTTTGTAAAAATATAGGTTCTTTACCTTTGGCATATAAAAGAGCGGTGTCGACATATTCATAGTATTTAGATAAATAAAACCACCATAGCATATTATCTACACCTGGAATATTGAAATATATTCCCCGTCCAGCAACAATTCCGCGATTCCATAATGCTGACATAAATCCTATAAAATGATATAAACTAAATAAATGAAGTCCGAAATTATGCACTATTGATAACCAATATACAGCAGTTCTTGGAATATCGACAAGATGCTCTTTTGGCATATTCAAATAGCCATATGTCGCTATTGCAGGAACAATAGAGTGATGCATTTACGTTGTATTATTCTATTGATATATATTTATGTATGTTTTCATTTATATTTTATGATGTTCGGCTTTGTAAATAACGTACGTACTATCTTCAAAACCATGAACCGCCCCCAACATCATTTCTTCCGCTAACCCTGGTTCTACTATTTCTTCTACATAACAATTCATTAAACAACCAACTATTACACCTTCAAACCATCCTAAAGACCAAACCAAATAATCAGCAAGACAATAACAACACGTTTCTTCTTGCTTATGATGTTTTGTCATATAAAATATAATAATTTAATTTACAATACAAAAAATATATTTCAGATGAAACCGCATAAAAGTAAACGCATTTATTGAAACATAATGTCTATATATCATTCGTCCAATTTAAATACTCAGAATGACCTTTTAATGAAGAATTTGATGGATTTTTATAATCAAAGAGAGAACCTTAATAAAATGTTGCGGATTATTAATGGCGAAACCCGAATTTCTTTGCGCATAGTGGATTGGTTTGTTACCAATTTTTCAAAAAAATATTATACTGTATATGAGATTCAAAACCGTGGAGAACAATCCAGATTCAAGGTGTATAATGATTATAAACTTAAATTAAAGGCTTACAGTAAAAAACGTTTCGACCCATTTTGCCGTTGGGAACGCATAACAGTTCCCTATGAAAATGAAAAATTTATGGAAACCACAATAGGACAATTGAATTTTTTTAAATGGGCGATTGAAAACAAAATCATAGATTATATTGAGTCAAATTATACCACTATTGATGACGACATGAATATGCGAAATAGCACATCGAAACGACGAACCCCGACTGACACAGATTCTAGTGGTAGCTCTAGTAATAATTCTACTCTGGATAACACGCATGACAATACGAAAACGCGGAAAAAACGCGAGGAATTGTCGGTATCCGCATGTAAATGCATAAAAAAAGAGACGGTTAAGATTGTAGTTAAATTTAATTAGTTAATCTCTATGTTTACAAATCATTTATAAACCCCTTTATTTGTTCTATCCATATTGAACCCATATCATTTGGGTCAGACATATCATAGGAAACATCTTGATTTGTTTTTATTCTCAAAATTGGTATATTTATATTTTGTCCTAGCCATTCATCGTGGTATCTTTTGCACTTTTGTAAATAATCCAAAGGAATACCATTTTCTCCTTGTCTTGAACGTTTTCGTATACGTTCATGACAAACTTCCGCGTCCGCGTCTATATAAACTACAGCATCTAATCCAAATTCAACCGCATATTCTTTACAAAATGATAAATAAATTTGGTAATTTATATCTTCTATTAGAGCATCATCATGGAGCATTTTCGCAAATATGTTTTTATCAGCATCCAACGAACGTTCGCAAATAATAACCGAACATGTTGGATTGTTTATGATGGCGTTTCTTATCATAGATAGTCTTGACGCATATGCCATAACCTGAAAAGGAAATGCATATTTAGCTTGGTCCTGGTAAAATTTTTCCAAGATATTTTCACCAGAAACTGGGTCTTTGATTGATTCCCAAACACCTAATGGTTCTTTTAAAAGAATCACGTTTTCTCGATTGATACCGAGATTTTTTTCTAAATTCTCGATAATAGTTGATTTTCCAGAACCAATATTTCCTTCAATAGAAATTATAAGCGGTTTTGTCGTCATTTTGAGACTTGTATAATACTTGATATGATTTTATATTTATTGTATAAAATCATTTCGGCGATTCAATTTTTTTGAATTCAAAAATATATTTTTACCAAATCATATCCGACGGAGTTTTTATTTACTGTCCCTCGCCAAGCAATTTTATTGGGGATTTTTCTCCACATATTCAATTTATTTATGCTTTGCGCAAAAGCCTGCCTTTCTATACTTAATTGTTCAATAGTCTCAGTTATTGGTCTATAATACCTAGTATGTATTTCGTGAAACATCATAGGAAATATCCATGATTTTGTTTTGAAATAAGTTATAATATAAGGTTTTATAAATATCTCTTTGTTTATGTAAACTCCTCGTGTTCTGATTGTTTTATTCTTATTATAAACGTTGTATTCTAACAAATATTCTTTTCCTTCAATTAGTTCATCATGTGTTATCTCGTTTTTTTCTAGCACTTTATTGACTTCACATTTATATGATTGCATGTTGTTTTTACAGTATATATTATGTTACAAAATGCAATAATCTCTATATTATTATTTTTGTTTCAATAAAATGAATATCAAAATCCATTCGTTAAATATCTACTTCCGAACGTTCTCGATGGTTTGTATTTTAATATATCGAGAACCTTGCGTGATGTTGGAAATTCATCAGCGCCATAAATATCTTGTAAAAGCATCCATTCAAATAATCCACCGGAATAAATAAATATAGATTTGAAACCTAATCCAAGAAGTTGGTCATATTTTATTTCTGCACTCTTATCGGTGGAATTTTTCCCATAAATAATTATTTTACGACTATTGATATCGTATTGATATAATAAATCATTTATAGTTTTTTCTTCCATATCAAAGGGTAATGTATATTTAATTAGACAATCTTGTTCTGTGGTAGAAAGAGTGTTTATAATTAAAAAATCTGTGGGGAATTTAATGGCAAATTGTAGGTCTTCGAATGATATTTTCTGATATGTTTTTTTGAATAAATTAGAGAACATGTTTATTATTTTTGTATAAGGGCAGGCTAATAATAATATGATTGTTGATTTTATGTATTTTAATATATAAAATACATAACAAATTATACCATGCGCAATTCATTATTCTTTGATATTCATGATGAAAGCTTAATGCCTATCGGTGGATAAATATTTTTATCCACGAATAGAGATTAAGTAAATTTTGGAGAACTATGGTTAATTCATTTTAGAAATATTTTTATTTTTTAAAAATAATCTTTCATTTATACTGGAATTCTTTTTTGATTTCTTTGTGACGGCAAAATTGGGTTTATTCTTTTTAGTTTTCTTATGTTTGCCATTTTTAATAACATAACGCTTAGTGTAATGTTTTCTGGGATTTCTTCTTGATTTTGTGGAGTTTTTATTGAATTTATTGAAACCACCGCTACTTGTTAATTCTGGCAATTTATTTACGATTTCATTAAATTTTCGTAATTCATTTTCAGGATTATTTGATGCAATTTTGTAACATTTTATAATTGAGATAATATTTTGGGTGAACTTTTCATCAGTAAGAAGGTCATTAGTAACAACGCCCTTGATATTATGAACCTTTGTAAAAAGGTTTGCTAAGGTTAGTCTATATGTTTGCAGATAATTACCATTATTATCTTTTACAAAATTGTTATAGTACGTAGTATCAGTTATATTAGCACTAATAGTATCAGTTATACCACTACCACTAGGTATATCATGAACTACCCATTTAGATTTCGCTTGTATAAAAGAACTAGCAAATATAATCAAACCGCTCTTCATCTCACTTGTTAAAACAATTTCATTATTACTTTTTGAAACCACGAGTTTTTTCGCGTTTTCGTTGCTAGTTTGAATAAATTCTTTTGGTAAATAAGTAAAATTATTTATTTCAAAAAATAGTTTTGTATAATATTTCATAAATATTGATTTAATAACATCATCATCGTCTGACTCCATTATTGGTGTGTTAAATAATGGTAACTTAGACACAAACCTATCAAAAATTTTTGATAAAGTATCCTCTGTTAAAGGTAAATTTAAAAAGTTGTCTGGAAGACAAATAAATTTAAATAAATCAGATTCTTCGTCTTTAAAAACAGTTAATATATTATCATATATCTTATTATTAACGTTTTCATCTATTTTTTTCAAATCGTTAAAAACAGGAGCGGTGTCATTCTGAATATCTTTCATAAAATTAATATAAGAATCACATGTATCAATTTTTTCTTTTTCATTTAATAAAAAATTATGTAAATATGGATTCTTGTGATAATTTTTGAAGACGAATAATATTTTTGAGTTTAAATCTACATTTTGCCCTATATATTTTACTGCGTAGTCAACTAATTGCATAACCTTTCCACTATCAATATTAGAAAAAGAAGTCATTAAATCTTCACTCTTAACTATACTTAATTGGTCCCCTACTTCTTTATAAAATTTTTCGATTGTTTTGAGTCCAGCTGTATTCTTCAAATTAATCAACCCATATAAAAACTTATAGTCTGTCGGGTCATCTGTTGCTATATTTTCTACACCATGAGATGTCATTTTAATAATTTTAGCAATTGTGATTCTGTCTGCTTGAGTAAATCCATCTGTTGTAGGAAATAACATCTTCATTAATGTTTCATTTTCAGATAATCCATTAAAATCAATTACTAGACCGTCAGAACGATACAAATCTAATCCGGTTCCAACGTTTTCTATGGGGTTTCTACCGTCAGAAGGATTTCCAATACTGTTATTTGATGTAACAAATCCTTTGATATAGTAGGTATATAGGTCTTTAATTTTGGTTAATATTCCGCTTTCCACCATCTTTAAAGCAGTGGGAACAAGAGTCAAGTATTTCATTACCTTATTATGTTTAGAATGAGGGTCATTAATATTAATCAGATATCGCCTTAATAAATCGGCTCCTTTACCGTTACTATAAATATCGTTAAACCGGTTTCGCACCCTCATAAGTAACGGAAATAATATCATAATTGTTTGAATACTAAAATCATCATAAGAATTTTCTATCTCTATAAAAGAACTTACTTTATCAATATTATTTTTTAAAAAATTAAAATGCGGCGAAAGAGTAAAATTAACATCATTTTTAATTAGAGCTTTGCATCCTAATTTACGATTTACTTGTGTATTAAAAAAATCCATCGTTTTATTTAGGTTTTCTCTGGATATAAGTTTGTCGTCTTTAATATATCCCTTTTGAATAGCGTAATCATAAGTTGATCTCATAATCTTAAAATATTCATTATTCCACTGATTATATAAGAACAAACGATAGTTTTCATTTATAAAAGTTAGCAATTCGGGTCGTTCGTTTACTAATATATTCTTTTCATAAAGAATTTGTAAATTTTCTTCCGGGGTAAGACTAGCATCATATAACTTATTATTAGTTTTATTCACATATTCATTATTCTCACCTGATTTAGCAATCGCATCAACCTCGGTAATTTTGCTTTTGTCTAGTTCTTCCAATTTATTTGTCATAAATAATAAATTCAGCTTAACAAATGCGTCTTTATTAAGTGATGGATTTATCTTTATCATCTCAACAAGTTTCATTAATTCTTCTTTGTTGAAATATCTACTTGTTGCGGCAGTTGTTGTCTGTATTTTTGCGTTAGAATTATTACACAACAAGGCATTCGTTCTATTTGGCAAACAATAAATTGTTCTATTCTCACCATTTTCTATATTTTGTATATCAAATGGTATAAATTCCATCGTACCGTTACCTTTTTCTAGTGAGCTATTTTCTATTTTAGTTAATTCTTTGAAATATTTATTTGCCAAATTAGCAACAGTAGATAATATTGTCAATTGACCATCTTCAGATGAAAATACTTCTGACAATTTTTCCTTTTTCATTTGTCCCAAAAGTTTTGCTTCCTGTGATAAACCACCATATCTAGAATTCAAATTTTTACTATTATTGGCAATAAAACTATCAAACGTTTTTGGTAAAAAGGTGCTGACTGTAGCTTGCATCTTCGTATACCATATACTTAAATCGCGTAAAGCTAATGTATCAATCAAAGCCATATTTGACTCTTGATTTGCATTATCAATTGATTTATAAATACTTTTGTAAACCTGATTACCACCACCATATTTATTTGCGTATCGTTGTAGATTCTCAGAATCCGCTCGTGTACCACCAAAAATTTGATATATTTTTTTACAATATTTCTCATTCAAACTGGGTTTTCCATATTTACGCAATATTCTACCATAAACTTGTTCTGCATCTCCAGATGACCTACATAAATCTAAACAAATTAATGATGGACTGTAATTAAAACTAAAACCTTCTGTATGTGGTGGTGATATTATTAAACAAATTGGTTTTTTTGCGGCATGATTTTTGTCTAAATCATTCTTTAAAAATAAATAGTTAGAATCTCTTATTTCTGTTGATTGTAAACAATTCGAAATATCTTCATCAATAATTGGATAAGTATTGCCTTTACCAACTGAAAAATTCTTGTTTAATATATTTGAGTCCATTTTATTACACATCCATACATAGTTATATCCTCTAGTATTAAGATAACTAACAAATCTATACATAATTTCTTCTGTTGGTGGATAGACTAAGGGTAAATAATGTTTGTATTTAATATTTTGTCCATTTGCTGGAATCTCTTTAACATAATGGGCTTGTAAATGAAAATTGTCGTGTGGACTATAAACCATTCCACATTTTATTACAAGTAATAACTGTAATACATAATCAAATCTCTCAATAGTATTCCCATATTTAATATTAAAAAGTTCTTTGAAAGTTTTAATCGAAGTTTCTGTTTTATTGAATAATTCCACAAATGTATCATAATTATTATAATTATTTGGTCTTTCAGCTTGGTTTATTGGTTGAAGTTTTTGTACATTATAATGGAAACTGTTTTCGATATTTACTGCAACCGACGTCTTTGTCTTTTCCGGCATAGTATATTCATTTTCCTTTTCCTTGCCATTCAATGCTATTTGTAAACATTCGTTTTTGTATTTTTTTTTGTCAAATTCCTGACTAGGTTTCTCCGATATAGAGTAAAACTCTTTTTTGTTTTTTACGAAGTTGTCCAATAAAAGGGTTCTGTCTTTATCTTCAATAGAGAGTTTTTCTGTATTTTTATCAACACTGGAAATTGTATTACCTCTTTTTTTAGGTATAATTATATCCAAGATATATGATAAAGATGTGCTTTGAATTGCGTATTTATTTGTTTCATCAATTGCAATTTTTTCTTTCCACCAAGCCATATCTTTTGTATCTGTTACTGTTGTCACAGTTTCGGTCGGTTCAACTGAATTTTTTTTGTATAACTCAATTAAATTTTTAAAATCGTCATTGTATTTTGAATTGTAGCAACCGGCTATGTTGTTAAGTTCAAATAATTGTTCACTATTCAACGCTACATTCAATCTAAATGTCTTACTAAATATTTCTAATTGGTCGGGTGTATATGGTATCAATATTTGATCTACAAATTTTTCCGGAAAGGCAAATGTGTTTCCATCAGCATTTACTTTTCCAGAAATTAGTGGAAATTCTAGTTGACCTCCAAGTTTGAGATTATATTTGTAAAATTTATCTTCATCAATTGGTAATTGTTCATAATCATAATTATATATAGAAATGAAGGGGGTTGTATGTTTTATTACTGCATCTGAATCAACTGCAAAAAGATATTCTAAAGTACCCATTATTGCAGTTGATGCAATATTTACAAGAGATATAGCTAATTCAATTGTCATCGCTGGAATGCTGATTAACAAATCAAATAGTGCTTTTAACGTACTTCGTATCATGCCGGGTATGTCAAGTTTACCGCCGGCATCACGCATAATTTTGTCAAGTACATCACCAACGGATGAGAATAAATATTGAACGGCCTCTGAAGAATTTGTTAATGTGGTAATTAATGCATCTTCTTCCGCTCCTCCTCGCTGTTTTCTTCCACCCGTTTGTTGCGCCTTCGATTTCAACGTACAAGTACAATCCAAATCATCTAATTTAAATGTCGTTCCGCTTGTCTTATTTGTCTTACTTGTTGGAAGAACTCTTTTCAATTGATTTAATGCAGTTGCTGCAGCACTTAAACCTACAAAGGCTGTCTGTGCCTGTGCAGCCGACTTAATTAAATCTTTATCAAATCCAAATTCTTTACTCATGGCTTTCGTAGAAGTTATAATTGATTTGAGTTTATTATCAATAGTATTTTCTTTGTTATATGCTATATCAATCAAATTATTTGCATATTCTTCGAATCTACTACTGCCTTCTTTCTTTTCAAGACCTGATAAGAAATATGTACATACACCACTAGATAATGCCGCCTCTGAAAGAGAGTTCTTAATGTCTCCTGGTTTGAAATTTGCTACGTGTTGTCCTAGACTACCAATTATAAATGATACCCCAGTAGCTCCAGTAGCTGCTGCGGTTGTGCCTTTCAATAATCCAGATGCACTTTCTAAATACATTTTTCCTGCTGCGGCCATTATATCATTCGTACCAACTTCAGAGTTAGAATCACTTTCGATACCTAAGGTTTTTTTATTGTTCAAAGATGTTACACGTTTAACTGAGCCAAACATATCATACGCAAATGACGTGAACCAAATTTTATAATCCTTTGTTGTTTTCCAAGCTCCTTCTTTTTCTAATGGTTTGAATAACGCATTCCCACCTTTACCAATAACATCTTGACAAAAATTGATTAAATTGCTTTGATTTATCTCTGGATTATTCAAAAACCATATGATATCAATAATGTCGTTATCTGATTTTTGAAACGGGGTTCCTGTTAAAAATATTGCTTGGTCTGTTTTTTTGACTATTTCAAGAAATCGGTTATCTGTTAACGCATTTCCTTTTCTACTATTATTCATTAAATTTTCGGTTAAACTGAGCATATTATTTATCAATAAATGTATCGGAGTTGTCGCATATGTATTCAAAAAATCATAAATAGAATCTTGAATAGTGTTGTCTGTTACTTGACCTGCAAATGTTAAAACATTTAGTGTACTACTTAATGCAGACGAAACCATAAATTTACTTGAAAAAAACTGCTTTATAGTATAATTCAATAATTCTTGTTGTGGATAAGTTAAATTGAACTCTGATTCTTGTTTAAGTAATGATGTTAGAGAATCAATAAATGTTTGAGGTTCAGATAACTTAGTCAAATTTAAAAGGTTTCTAATTAAACCAATCATATTATCTGCTGAACTTAATCCATTTAATATAGGAACAATTATAAGTTGATTTTCCGGTTCAAGAATATCTTTTATGAAATTTTGTATTTTGTCTTTTGTTGATGTAGACACTCTTATCAATAATTGTAAAAAGAATGGCAAATATTGTTCGTTATTTTCAATCAATTCCACATCGTCAGGCTCGATCACTATTTTCTGTTGATTTTCACAATCCAAATCATATTTTTTATATTCACGTACTGGTTTCAACGAATTCGTTAAAAACCGATGAGCCTCATCACATATCATAACAATTGGTATGTGTTTTTCTGTTTCTTTTGCCTTATTTTTGTCGGCTACTATCTCATTCATTAAACTATCTAATGCATAATATCCATTTTCGCTAAATAATTGGTCGTAATCAATACCTATAAAATTAGCATAATATTTTTTATTTTTACCTTTTTTGTCTTTACCACCAGCTAATAATACTGCGTCACATCGATCTACAATAACAGGAGCGTCACTAGTTTTTCCGGTAATTTCTTGATTATATTTAACAAAATTATAAGTATAACAACCCATGAATTTACTATCTCCCATAAAAGATGATTGCAATATTCCTTGAGGTGCATGTATTAATATTTTTAATGGATATTTTTCATCCATATTGTCATCAGTAAAATGTGAAAATGCTATCGATAACGATGTTATTGTCTTTCCTGTTCCTACTCCGTGAAACAAAAAACACGCTTTATCTTTTGGATCTCTGAATTTTGTAAATCTATTTACAGTAATATATTGTCTTGCGTCAAGTTTGAAATCTTCCCTGAGTGCAAATACTTCTTCTTCTAATATTTCGTCATAACTATCATTAATTTCTGTTAATTTATTTGACCAACAGTAATTGCCATATTTGTCTGTCAAAATATTTGTGGTTATTTTTTCATTACTATAATCTTTAATAGTAATTTCTTCAGTATAAAGCGAAGTTATTTGTTTTAAGATATAGTAGAAAAATGCCAATAATTTATTTTTATTTTTCTCATTCAGATATTTTGTAAATATGGTATTATAACTATTACCTTTTAAAACATTCAAAAAATTAATAACATGTTCGTTTGTAAGTATTTTATAAAATGTATTCAAATCTGGATTTTTTTCTAATAATGTGTTTATTATAATGTTTGCAATTTTGTATTTTAAAAAATCAGGAACTGAGTTTATAGAAAATCCACCATTCAATAAATTGGTATTATCTGCTTCTGCTTCTACTGCTTTTGCTTCTGTTGTTGCTTGTGTTGTTGCTTCTGCTGCTGTTGGTGTTGCTGCTTCTGTTGTTTCTGGGGTTGCTTCTGCTGCGGTTGCTTCTGCTGCGGTTGCTGTTATAAGTTTGTCTAACGATGTCTTAATAGTATCATTTTTTTCAGACGGCGTAATTGATGCTTCAAAGGTTTCCTTGGTTTCATCGGTTTCATCTTTCATATTTAACCATTCTGTTAAAACATCAGGAGTTAAAAATTTAATTATATCACCCTTTTTATTAACAAAACTATTAATAACTAATATAATATGTTTCACTTGTAATATATGAGGTTCTAACCAAAAATTTCCACTAGATACAGATATTATTTTTTTAAAAAGATCTATGAAGTCTTTTCGTTCGGGCGTTTTAGATTTTAATTTAAAAAATTTTTTGATTGCATCATCATCACCGTTCGGACCAAAAATTTTTTCGCAATTTATAAATTGTAAATAGTATTTTGTTGCTGTTTCTAATATTTTCTCTTGCACTTTGATACACGTATCCAAAAAAACCTTGTTTTTTTGAAATCTTTCATCGTTTCGGTCAATAATTTTTTGTTTTTTATCGGTTTCATTTTTTTCTGGGAAAAAATAAACCCCAAGACCATTAAGTTTGGCTGCGCAATCTTTAGATTCTTTAAACCACTCAATTCCTCTTGCATCATTTTTCTGTCTTTCAATCAAATTCAATTCATCCTTACTGGCACATGAGTTTCCAAGGGATGTTTCGTTAGCAGTTATCAAATCTTTCTTTTCGTTATTAAGACTAGCTATAGTGAATGGGTCAACTTCTTTTGATAGGCTATATATTTTATTAAACCAATATATCTTGTATGTTTCTATATCGTCTTTTTTTGCTACAATAATAATAATATCCTCCTTTTTAATTGGTTTACCTTCCTCACCTAATATATCTACAACTAAATATTCTCCTTCTGGAGTACTACCGGCGGGGAAATTATCTTTTACCAAGTCATTTAGTGTTATATCGCCTTTATTACTTTTGTAAACTATTACATCGTGTTTTATTAATTTTCCGATTTGACATTCATTATTCCATTTGATTAATGTATTACCGTCACGTTTATCAGTACCGCCTGTTAATTTATGGGGTTGATTAATATCACTTTCTTGATAAAATTTTTGATAGTTTTGATATTCTAGATGTGAATTTCTATAAGCACCAAAATTGTCTGTTTTAACTTCACCTTTCCTCGCAATCGCAGTACTTGAATACCATCTATTTAATTTGGATACCTTTTCATTATAAGCGTTTTGTTCTTCTAATAAAAGATTTTGCTGTTCTGGTGATAACTTAGCGGTATCTTCTTGAGTTAAATATTTTGCTTTTAGTGATTCATAACTTGCACCCAGTTCCGTTTCAAGTCTTTTTCGTTCATCTTCAAGTCTTTTTTGTTCTTCTGCCACAATTCTTTTTTCTTCTTCAATCTTTGCTGTCTCCTCTTGCTCAATTCGTTTTTTTTCTGCTTCTTGTTCTTGTCGCCGTTTTATTTCATTTTCCTCATTCTTTCTATCCCGTTCTTCAGTTCTTTTGCTTTCAGCATCCTTTACGGCTTTTTCTTTTTGCATTTTCTTCCATTCACTATAAGCAGCATTTTCCTCGTTTGTGCTACTTATTCCCTTACCATAGTCGAACTCCCAAAGTTTACCATTTTTATCTGTAAACTTGATATGTTCAACATTGGGTAAACCGCTTAAATCGACTGGGTTTTCCCCTTGGTGAAGTGCGGTTAGATTAGCCTTTGCCCTTTTTGCAACTTTAGTAGCAGTATAATTTGAACTTTTTATACTCTCTTCAAATCGTAATCGCTCGTACTCTTTTTTTTGTTCATCCGTATCTAAACGCAATAACCTATATTTACTATTTAAATATTCTGTTGCCTCTTTATATATTTTTTTTTGTTCTTCCGTAAAATTTCCTTTCTTCCAATTTGGTAGAGGAGGATCATTATCAACATCATTTGGGTTAAATATCTTATTGACCGGGATGTATCGCGTACTTTCATTAATTTCAACTTCTGGAACATTACTATCTTGTTCGTTTTCTGGAACATTACTATCTTGTTCGTTGCCTGTTCCAAACAGGTTATTAAAAAACCTACTCATTATATATAATATATATATATATATATATATATATATTATATTGAAAACGCGTCTAAATAAAAATTTTATAGAATTGGCCAAACTCCGATTCTAGAAGCGCTCGGTCCAAATCCAAGTGCATGATTTCTACGATTCAATCGTTTTTTTCTTCTTAATTCGCGTTTCGTGGGATGAATTTGTTTATTCTCTGCTACGTCGTTTTTTTTTTGAGTTATTTCACTGTTCATTTTATATATGAAAACTTGAATATTATTTATATAGTTTATTTATAAATTGTACTTTGTATTTTACTAAATTAACATATAAAAATATTTATATTATCATAATATAAATGACCGTTATCAATAATATCGAAATTGACAATATCCAATATAATCGAAATTTAATCAAAGAAGCCATAAACAACAACGAACCTATCGACGATAAACTCCATGTTGTTATCGTGATTTCGAATCCATGTCTATTCGCAAGACGATACATTTTAACCCGCGAATTCATACAAAGAATGGAACTAGAAGAAACCGATATAGAATTATATGTTGTAGAGCTTGCTTATAAAAACCAAAGATTCATAATAACTGACTCAAAAAATCCACATCATCTACAACTAAGAACGGAAACCCCCATTTGGCATAAAGAAAATATGATTAATCTAGGCGTTCGTAACTTATTGCCAAAAGATTGGAAAGCATTTGCGTGGATTGATGCGGATATCGAGTTCGAAAGTCCAACATGGGCAAAAGATACGCTTAAGGTTCTCAACGGAACAAAAGATGTAGTCCAATTATTTAGTCACTGTGTAGATATGGATGAGAAAGGCGAAACTATGAATTTATTCTCTAGTTTTGGAAATCAATATATAAAGGGCATGCCATATACAAGTAGACCATTAAACTATTGGCACCCCGGTTATGCCTGGGCTTGTACACGAAAGGCATATGAAAAAATGGGTGGATTATATGAACCAGCTATATTAGGGTCATCCGATAATATAATGTCGCTAAGTTTTATTAACCGCGGGTTAAAAGGAATTAATGAAAATTCGACAGATGATTATAAAAAAACCATATATGAATTTCAAAAACGGGTTCGTAATCTCCGGTTAGGTTATGTTCCAGGTGTTATTCGACACTATTTTCATGGGTCTAAAAAAAATCGCAAATATGCTGACCGATGGCAGATTTTATTAAAATACAATTATTCGCCGCTACAACATATAACTAAAGATAAAAATGGACTCTTGATACCATCAAAGAGTTGTCCAAAAGAAATGTTAGATGAAATTATGGTTTACTTTAAAGAGCGAAATGAGGATGAGTTCTATGAAGAACCAAAGCCAACAAATTTGTCAAATAAATTGGTGGAGCCAAAAAACCCCTTTTTATCAAACAAATTAGAGATTGAAAAACCGAAATCTCGCACATTTTTCCAAGCATTTGTGTATTCATTCCGACGAATTTTCAAATAAGTCATTTTTGTATAAATTCGTATATACTGTTTTTTTTACTATTTTTAATAAAAACTTCGAATAATCGAGCCTTAATTTGATTATTATAATATAAATTCGTATATGGACTACGAACATTAAATAATCGAATGAAATCTACCTGCATTATATTGTCATAATTAACACCATTTATAGTATCATTCGATAATGTAATAGGAATACCATCCAAATCATATAACAAGTCAGATATTATCACCATGAACCGTTTTTTTACTTCTGTTTTCAACCAATCTCGCAATCCACGCATAGAATATAGAACCCCCTCTATTTTGATTGTATTATTTGTTGTTAATATGTCATGTGTAATTATACATAGTTTTTTCCCTTGATTGTTCTTTGCATTCGGTGTTATCTCTTCCTTTATATTATTTATAAGTTCATATGACATTATATATAAATATTATAACAATAAAAATTTATTTATCTGACATAGGTAAAAATAAATTATTTACTTTGTTTTTCCAGAAGCCAAACTCATTATGTTTTCCATAATTACCGAAACATCCGCTCTCAAATATATCGGGTTCTAACAAAACAACTACGCTTTTATTATCAAAAATTGTGTAACACCGCGAAACCATACTAGGTCCAGTAGTTGAATAAACATAAGTATATTCCTTGTCTGTATCTGGACTATTGATATATGCGTTTTTAATAGTTTCATTATCAACATTTTTATTCACTATATTATCGATAATATGTTTTAAAAATGGGTGGTTTTTTGGTGAATAAAATGCATAATTTCCCAAGGAAAACCCGCCATCTTCGGTTTTATATTCGATTGGAAAATAACACTTCGATAAATCTAAATCAGTAAGGGGGGTGTTTATTTCTACATCTATGTCTAAATATATACCGCCATAATGATAAACTGCTAAATAGCGAAAAAAATCAATCTGTTGTATTTTATACTTGAAACTGATAAAAGTATCGAGATATTCTGGAAACTGTGTTTTAATAAATCGAATTATATCTTCATCTGTAAAAAATAGATGGTTGCAGTTTTTATTGACAGATAACGTTTTTTCAACTAATGGAATACAAATGGGAGGTACGCCTAATTCTTTCCAGGTTTGTATAATATTCATAATAAAGAACGCCAATATTTTATATTTTCACTTTGAACATATTGAAAAATTGAAATAAAAAGAAGAATATATTTTATTGGATATCAACATACAATATACAACAATCATGGACTTAGCTCAGAATAAACTTACCAAAGAGGAATGGATGACAATAGAGGTTTCTGTTACGGAATCTGAGAAGCAAATCATCAATTTGATAATAAATGGGTTTAATGACGTAAATTTTCGTACAAATGAAAACATCTCTATGTTTTCCTTTGTAAAAATAGAACAAACACCGGAAACAGAATATTTAATATACAAAAAATATTTCCAAGAACCTATCCAAGAAATGATAAAAAAATATTGTAAAAATACACCCATCGTAAATTTCAAAGATATCCTTAGCGGTGGAGAACTAAAACCATTAAAAAGTGCGGATTTGATTCGCATACAAAATTTGGAATCAAATATAAAAGAGAATAAAAAGCGTATATTCGAGTTTCTTATGTTAGATTTATGCTGTGAATTAGTAAAGAGATTGTCAAAACAGAAGAAATATGCATTTTATTTGTACACTATTTTACAATTAAAAAAAACGTCTATTAAAAATGTCAACAAACATCTATGTTCATTTTTGGAAGTCGTTCTAACTTATGCTAACAGTTTGACCAAAACTAGTGAAATTATATCAAATGCGTATGATTTTATTGAAAAAAACAAATATCTATTAAAATACGAGGACCGGGTTCTCTTCCCCCATCAAAAAGAATTGTTTACTGTATGCCGTTCCCCTAAATCTAAATTGGTTTTATATACAGCACCGACCGGAACTGGTAAAACTTTATCGCCAATAGGACTATCTGAGAAAAGCCGGGTTATTTTCGTATGTGTCGCTCGTCATATCGGTCTTGCGCTGGCAAAATCCGCGATTTCAGTAGAAAAGAAGGTTGCATTCGCTTTCGGTTGTACGACGGCGTCAGATATCCGCCTTCATTATTTCTCAGCTATTAACTATACTCGAAATAAGCGTTCTGGTGGTATTGGAAAAGTGGATAACAGTCAGGGACAGAATGTAGAAATTATGATTTGTGATCTGCAATCATATATAACTGCGATGCACTATATGTTAGCATTTAATCAAGCAGATGATATCATTACGTTTTGGGATGAACCTACGATTACTCTTGATTATGAGGAGCACGCACTACACAAAATTATTCATGAAAACTGGGATAAAAACAAAATACCAACGATGGTTTTATCATGTGCGACTTTACCTTCGGAAGATGAACTACAACCGATTTTCCGCGATTTCCGTTCTAAATTTGATGGAGCAGAAATACACACGATTACCAGTTTCGATTGTCGTAAATCTATCCCAATTTTGAATAAAAATGGAGAGAATGTTTTACCACATTATCTTTATTCCAATTATGCGGATTTGATAAATTGCGCAAGATATTGTGAGCAGAATAAAACCCTGTTACGGTATTTTGATTTGCGTGAAATCATACGATTTGTTCAATATGTAGATGAAAATAAATTTATTGACGAATCGTATTCCATTAATAATTATTTCGATGGAAATATTACGGAAATAACGATGAACAAATTGAAAGAATATTATTTGACGGCTTTATTACACTTGGATTCTGAGAAATGGGAACAAATATACCAAACTATGACTATTACAAGAAAACGCAAATATGGCGAAACGGGTATTTTCAAATCTACCAGTATGGAACAACAAACAAAATCTATTGGCGGTGGCCCGCTTTCAAGAACCGCGAGTATTTCTGGAGTAAAACAGAATCCGATAAGTAAGGAAAACCCGGCTTCTGGTATTCTTTTAACTACATCGGATGCGTATACATTAACAGATGGACCAACTATATTCTTGACAGAAGACGTCAATAAAATCGGCACCTTTTACATTCAACAATCAAATATTGCTTCAAGTGTATTTACGAATATATTATCCAAAATAATCAATAATGCGGACATAATAAAACGGATTGAATATCTAGAAGGCGAAATAGAAACAAAAGAATCTAAAACCACTACTAATTCTGACGGAGATAAAGAGAAAACTCATGCTAGAGAAAGTGGTCGACTCTGTAAAGAATCACAGGCATGGATGGACGAAATTAACAAACTTCGCAAAGAAATAAAGTTGGTTTCTCTAGACTCGCAATTTGTTCCTAATACTAAACAGCATCAAGAATTATGGACACCTACTCGCGAAGTTTACGAAAGCGCATTTGTTGCGAGTATAGGCGAAGAAATGGCGAAGGAAATTATGATGTTGAAAATAGAAAACAATCTTAAGGTTTTGTTGTTATTAGGAATTGGTATGTTCTCACATACTATTACAAACGCGCGATATTTGGAAATAATGAAGACGCTAGCCGATGAGCAGCGATTATTTATTATTATAGCATCTACTGATTATATTTATGGAACGAACTATCAGTTTTGCCATGGGTTTATTGGGAAGGATTTGACAAAGATGACACAGCAAAAAACATTACAAGCGATGGGGCGGATTGGTCGAAATAATATTCAACAAGATTATACGATTCGTTTTCGCGATGATAATATGATTACGCAGTTGTTCCAAAAACAAGAGGATAATTTAGAAGCTAGAAACATGTGTGCTCTGTTTTGCTCTGATGATTAGAAATAGAATTTGTAGTAGTATCTTGTATTTGTATAGTAATATTTTATCGGTGTATATTTATCGGTGTATAATATGTTTATTTTTTTCGTTGAATTATATATATAATATATGAAAAGTAAAGCAAAAAAGAGAAATAAAGGACGAAGAACAATTAAACGTCGACAAAAAAAGATTTTTGGAGGGAATGAAGAGTTAAGAGTTTTTGAGTCTGAATTGCGAAAATTAGTCGATACTATAGAACAAAAAATAGATGAAACCCCAGAATACAGAGACAACCCTGACGCAAGATTATATTCAACCGAAACTGATAATATACAGAAATTGTTTAGAGATAATTTGAAATACATAAATGAACCAGTAGTATCTCATATTATTTATAGTATATCGGACCAGACAGCCAAGCATGCGCTTATTTATATATACCACGATGTTATTGAAGAACATGAATATGACAACATAAACGTTGAAGAACCTGTGACTTCTCTACCAATCAAAACAGAAGAAATTACACGAGCACCATCACCTCCACAAATTGTGCCACCAACCACCGAACAATTGATAGAAACGACACCAGAATTAGAAACCATAACATATTGGACAGGATTAATTGATAAAATTGAAAAAGAGGCGCATGATGCATCTCAGGCAAAATACAGAAGTGAAGTTCCAAAAATTCCATATGTCGACGTTCAAATGCAAAACTCTTTAGAACATTTTAAAATTCTAATAAAACAGCTAGTAGTTGAAAATCGCGTTCCTGTTTGTGATATTTTAAAGCATTTCGCTAGATTTTACAATACTAATGAGGATTTTGATACGAATTACTCTCAAGCCACTTGTTTAGTCATGTTAATGATAGGCTATTTAACTGACATTTTATTAAAATCAAATACATGTTTAGTAGTTTTAAAGGGAGGAAAGGCTATGCAATTTTATGTTCCAATACCAAGTAATGATATTGATATAGTTATAGCACCAAAAGACGGAACGTTGGATGATAGTGAAATAGAAATAATAGGAAATCACATCGCTAACTTTATTATATGGATTTTATCTTTTGTATACCCTACTATCAATTTATCAAAACTTTCAAAGGGAGATGGAGAATCAAAAATAATAAAATTAAGTATAAATAAAGGGACTGGTTTCTTGCCTATTGTAGATATTGGGTTAGGTTATAATAGTTCACCTGAAAAAATAAAAGAATTATTAAATATAAAATACCCCACGGGTTTATCATTACAATCAAAGATGTCATTTAAACCAGAAGAACTTGAATTCTTAAAGACATACAAATTTAATGAAAATTATCATTTTATGGTTCTCGGGCGACAATCGATTATAACAGAAAAATTATTTTATATATCGAAATATTTGGAAACGTTCAATTGTATTTATCGCGATGCCAATACTAATTTTTTAAAAAAGGCCTACCATGGTCTAGTATTTTTTATAACCCAATTAATTGCCGTAAATCTAAATATAGAGCCACATAAACAAGTTGGCATGCTTATTAAATGTATTAAATATTTATACCCAGATTATAAAATTAAAAAACGAGGGAAGGAACCACATAGTTTGACAGAGATTTTAGAAAATTATACTCATGGACTCTTTGTAAATAAATGGTTAGTTTGGGATTCACAACAATTTATAGGTTTATTTCCCGACATAGAAGTAATGTGTATGCCAGATAATACAGAAATAAAATTACCAAATTGGGGTAATAGATATACGACTGTTGGTATAAAATTTAGAGGACAGGTTCCAAAACTTACTCTGCCAACATCGTATAAATATCGATAAATAATAAATAAAAATACTTGGTCATATTATAATAATGGTAAAAACTAAATTGACCAAGTTATTGTTTAACATTAACATAATACTATTATTATCGTTGATAGTATTAAGTTTAGGGTTATATGCTTACAGAACAAATATATACGAAGGTCTTACAAAAGAAGATATACGCGCAAAAGCGAATGAAAAAAACGCAAAACTTTTAGGTGCTTCTCAACCAAAAAGTATGGTTTTACCCAAGAATTTTGATATTTTATTAGCAGACTCAACTACCTACGATGAAGAAGAAATTAAATCGAGAAATACTTTTTCTTCAAAAAATCCTGGTGCATCTTACTCTATTTCATCAACATCGGAAGAAATGCCAAACCAAAATACAGTACCCCAGCCATTCGGTTTAGGTGAAACAAAAACAGTCACAATACCCCTGGAAACATCCAAATTTAATGACTATATAGCTATCGCACCTGATGCAAAAAGCGCGTTTCCTCCAAGTTTTACACTCACTATAACAAATAAAGAATCTGAAAATGGAATGCAAATATGGTTGTGGGGTTCTATGCCGTCTAGGGGTTCTGTTCCTACTAATGGAATAATTGGTTCTGATAATTTAAATAAAACGCCATATGTTGCTAGTGCGTTTTTAACAGACCCTGCTAATGGATTAACGATAGCTGGAGTAAATATTGGAAATAATGCATTAAATATAGTAGGCGATAATATAATATATGATAAAAACTTCAAAAATATTGGAACTGTGTCATCGAATGAAAGTTCCATAACAGTAAATTGCACGAATTCAAAAGGAATTACTGGAATATTAATTTATTTGGGATTCGCTGATAAAACTTTGTGATTTTCCAGAGACGCTTTTTATTTCAAACAAAAAGCATAACTTATTCAAAAATTTTGTATAATTTTGTTTGATTTTTGAAAAGCCATTAATCTCTATTCGTGGACGAATGAAATTCGTCCGTGAAAGAGATAGCAGCTAACCACGTTTTTGTATCCTTTTGGATACAAAAACATGGATAGACCTTAAATATATATTTATAATATATATGGCATTAAATTTAAGCGGTCAAGATTTATCTGGTCCATTATTTACAGAGTATAGAACCCAAAATTTGGTAAAAGCAGATTTAAAAAATACCATTTTAGTTAAATCAGTTTTAAGTGAATTAGATTTACGTGAAGCAGATTTAACTGGAGCAAATTTATACGAAGCAAATTTAATCGGGGCAAATTTAGAAGAAGCAAATTTAGAAGGGGCAAATTTAACCGGAGCAATTTTAAAAGGGGCAACATTAAATTTGTCAGATTTACATGGAGCAGATTTAACTGGAGCAAATTTAGAAGGAGCAGATTTAACTGGAGCAAATTTAGAAGGAGCAATTTTAGAAGGAGCAGATTTAACTGGAGCAAATTTAGAAGGAGCAATTTTAGAAAGGGCAGATTTAACTAGAGCAAATTTAACTGGAGCAAATTTAAGAGAGTCATATTTACTTGGAGCAAATTTAACTGGAGCAAATTTATACGAAGCAGATTTAAGTGAGTCATATTTACGTAGAGCAAATTTAGAATTGGCAAATTTAGAAGGGGCAAATTTAGAAGGGGCATATTTACGTGAAGCAGGTTTAGAAGGGGCAGATTTATACGAAGCAAATTTAACTGGAGCAGATTTAACTGGAGCAATTTTAGAAGGGGCATATTTAAAAGGAGCAGATTTAACTGGAGCAATTTTAGAAGAGGCAAATTTAACCGGAGCAATTTTAGACGGGGCAAATTTAACCGGAGCAATTTTAGAAGGGGCAAATTTAACCGGAGCGGATTTAGAAGAGGCAAATTTAACTGGTGTAATTGGGTATACTCCGAACCAAGAAACATCAAATGAACCTATATCTCCCGCCTACCCTCCTCCCTCTTTTCCTTCCACCCCATTATCATCATCCCCCCCTCCAGCTCCAGCTCCAGAATTACATGAACCTATATCTCCAGAATTACAACAACTTATGAATAATATTAAAGTTTTTGATATTATTATGGGTGATGATGTAACCGCAACTGAATTCTTTGACGAAAATAACGGGAAACAACCTTATATAATTAAAAATAGTCAAGGATTATTTACTGGAGCCGCATTAGGTTGGCCTGCGCCATCTTCAAGTGGTAATGAATTCATAGAATGCTCAGATGATACACCTGTGGTTTGGAATGGTAATTCTTATAGTAAATATATAAAACCAAACGCAAGAAAATTTATAAAAATAATAATATCAGGAAGTCCAACTATGGTAGTTAAACCAGATTGGTATGACAGTAAACAAATACCAGGTACTAAATTTTTCCAATTAGTAGATACAAAGGAAAAGGTTTTTAAGTTTATGACAACCGTTTTAGCAAGTCAAAATCTGCCTTCAGACTTTACTGCGTTGGGTTCAGACCATTGTAATCAAACATCTCCCTTAGGTACATATAAGTTAGAACCAATAACAATAGAAGAACTAAAACAATACGCAACAAATTTCGGTGGTAAAAATAAACGAAAAAAAACAAGAAAAATGAATAAATTGAAAAAAACAAAAAAAACGCATAAACAAAAAAAAACAAAAAAAACGAATAAACAAATAAAAACAAAAAAACGAATAAACAAATAAAAACAAAAAAACGAATAAACAAAAAAACAAAAAAACAAAAAATAAGTAATTTATGAAAATTAATTATTTTTACTTGATATAAAAACCTCATCGTGGTGATGAACTCTCTTAAGGTCTATCCATGTTTTTGTATCCAAATGGATACAAAAACGTGGTTAGCTGCTATCTCTTTCACGGACGAATTTCATTCGTCCACGAATAGAGATTAACAGATTACTTTGAATATACCAATTATTTATTTTTTCTTCATTTCTTTTTTCGTTTCTTCAATATCTTTCATGAAAGCTGGGTCTTTAATTCGGTACAAATAAAGCCCAGAAAATGTCAATAATGTCAAAATTATGCATATTAACCATGATAATGTCATCCAGTTTTTAGAGCAAAACCAAGTAGTTAAAAGAGCAAAAAGGATAGTCATTATTATATCAACCACAAATGAGCTAGCCTGTAAACCGAACATATGAACATCGGCTAAAGTATTTACTAAACCAATTATTCCAACGATTAGTGCGGGGGTACAGATACTTAACGTATTCATATTATATAATATAATATGATATAATTTTTATAGAGCACTTTTATGATTCAATACATAAGGATTTCCCTTCAATTGACTAAGAATATCGGGATTTGTTCTGTCTAATTGTATATTCGAATATAGCTGGTTCTCTGTTCCAGCTAAACGCCCCATTCCTTCAACCCCAGGAGACTGATAAGGCATATTTGCACTTAACGCGCGAGTATTTTTCAAGCGTTGGTCGCGATTTGCGTTCTCCATATTGATATTGCTATTTAATAAATCCATATTTCCACTAGGAGTGTATCCAGATAACGTGCTGGATTTTAATTCATTATTACGTTGGTTGTAACCGGACTCATATGATGTAGTTTGTCTTGTTCCAGCTCCTGCACCAGCAACACCTGCATAATAGAAATCGCCTGTTTCTTTACGATACGTATCTACTGCCTGTTGAGGAGTTACTTTATAAGCACCACCTAACTGATTTGCGTTAACATTCAAATGGAATTTTGAATTTTCAGTTGTTTCGCGAATAGTGGGGTCTGGGCGGTCAGCTGGATTAAAAATATATGAATTTGAAACGGTTGTTCCCGGATTTTGATAAGGACGCAAGTTTCCAATCACATTTTCTTTCCTAGAGGGACGGAGAACATCCAAAAGAGGTGCTATAGCAGCACCTAAACCACCACTCACTAATCCAAAATAACCATCTTGTTTATTCGAAGTTCGGTTATTAGGATATGCCATTTTAGATTTAATACCATAATCACCATCGTTTGCATAATTGCGGCCATTAGCATTTGCAATACCAATAGGAACTTGACCTAATTGTTGCGAATGAGAAGGCATATATTCTCCAGTAACATAGGCGGCCGAATTTTGATAACCAGCAACACCCGAATAACTAATAGCAGTCTCTGGTCTTGATACAAATCTTTCAACAGTAATAGGTTGTAATGCTGGAGCAGTTTGGATACCACCTGTGACAAAAAGGCGTCCGATATCACGACCTCCCGCTTCGTTAGAGCCACCATCCATAGAACGCTGGTCTAAAGCAAAACTAGTCTCTGGACGTTGTTTTTCCATGATTCCCATTTGCTGTTGTGTGGCTATAGATTTAATGAAACTGTTCGCAGGACCTTCGTGTCCTAATAGTGAATAGCCAGACGCTTTCGGGTTTGTATCAACACGTAATTGGTCAACGTTTTTATCTAACCAACTGTCTCTGGCCATAACTCCCGAGTTATATCCACCAGAGCCTCCAGTAGTGTATCCTAAACCTAATCCAGGACCTACCTTCTCTTGTTCGAATGGGTTTACATTTGCCATTCTAGAGCTAGGGTTTACGCGTGATTGATAAAAATCACTTTGATTTGGTGTTCCATTTGCCCATTGTAAATTATCATGTGGCATAAATAGAGGGGCCTGCTCTTTTTTTGTAATTGTTTGAGAACCCGAACCTAAATATGTATCTAAAAGACCCTCAGTAGCATTAGCTCCGGTATGATTTACTCTTAAATTGCTACCAAAAAAGGGGACCATATTGTTATGTTGAAAATAACTGCCATCAACTTTATCTCCAGTTAAAGAATAATATTCGGCGTTCGACGATTTAGACTCTAAATTGGGGTTGAAATATTTATCAGTATAAACACCACCCCCATTATCAAAACGGTTATTATTTGAAAGTTCGGATGTGCGGTCTGTCTCTGTAGAAACCACGGGATATTCCGATGGATAATTCTTATCTGGAATATCGGTGTTTGGCAATCTAAGTCGATTTAAAAATGTTTCCTTACCTTTCTTGGATTGGTTATTTATTATATATAAACTTGATAAAGCAAATAAGGGAATTACGACTTCCATTTATAGTATAATTATATTATTGATATATAATTATATTAGAATAGTTCTCTAAATCTGTCGAAACAAATACTTAATAGGGTGTTCCTAGACAACCATTTTCATTACCAGCAATACATACAGAACTTCCTGTTAAATAATAAGGCTGACTTCCTGAAACAACCGGTATCCGTGGAACAAAATAATCTTTTTCTAAAATACGGGTTTGGATATTATCATGAAACACCTTTTCGATTCTATCCAAGGGATTCAATAGTGGATTTTCCCATCTAGTATGGTCTAAATCTTTATACATCCATGCTGGATGTGTAGCCCGACTCTCTTGAACAAAAGGCTCAGCTGTTCTATATGATACATGAGATGAAGATGTAGAGTTCTGTTTGTAATCATTTACATCTACTAAATCGCGGTTTAATTGGCGGGTTAGGCCTCTTAAATCACTCTCTAAATTAATTGTATTTGACCTTAAATTGGCCCCCCAACCCTGTAGCCTGACCTGTGGGTCTTCGGGAAATGGTAAATCTATGCCATTTCCTGGTTTATTTAACATATATCTACCTAGAAAACTACTTTCTTGTATTTGTTTTTTGATTCTATGTGGGTCATCATGAAATCTAGTAAATGCCATTTTTATTAACTAATATATCTCTCGAAAAAATACTTCAAAATTAAATTAATATAAATAGTTTACGATTAATAATTGTATTACTTACAGGTTCTCAAATATGCCTAAAATATGTCTAAACATGATTGTGAAAAATGAAAGTCGTATTATTCTAAGACTATTTGAGTCGGTACTTCCTTTGATTGATAGCTATTGTATTTGTGATACCGGAAGCACAGATAATACAGTCGATTTGATTAAATTATTTTTTGAAAGGCACAATATTCCTGGAAAGGTTGTTTCCGAACCGTTCCGCGATTTTGGTTATAATCGTACATATGCACTTAAACAATGTATTGGTATACCTGACGCGGATTATCTTCTTTTATTAGATGCAGATATGGTTCTCAAAATAGAATCAACTTTAGACGTTGCCCAATTCAAAAGCACTCTGAATGCGGATGCTTATCATATTTTTCAGGGTTCGGATACCTTTTTCTATAAAAATGTTCGTATTCTTAAAAATAATCCTGCCTTTTCATATTGGGGAGTTACACATGAATATATACAGACTTTGCCAGATTCTAAATATGAGAACATTCCTAAATCCGTTTTATTTATTAATGATATTGGTGATGGCGGTGCTAAGGCGGAAAAATTTGAGAGAGATGTCCGTCTATTAACAAAAGGATTAGAAGAATTACCGAATAATGATAGATATACGTTTTATTTGGCTAATAGCTATCGTGATTGCGGTCAGTTACAGAATGCAATCGATACCTATAAAAAACGCATAGAGATTGGCGGATGGCAGGAGGAGGTTTGGTATTCTTATTATGCAATAGGTAAGTGCTATCGGGATATGGGAGATATGGCAAACGCGATTTATTATTGGACAGAAGCTTATCAATTCTTTCCAGATAGAATTGAGAACCTACATGAAATCATTAATCATTATCGTCTGAATGGAAAGAATAAATTGGCATATACTTTTTATGAATTAGCTGATTATGAACGAAACCGTATCCAATCTACCGACCATTTATTTTTACAGAAGGATGTTTGGGATTATAAAATAGATTACGAGTTTTCCATTATTGCGTATTACTGCAATCGAAACGATTTAGATGTTCACAAATCATGCATGCGCGTATTGGCATGTCCAACCGCTGGAGAAGATGTACAAAAAAACGTTATTAGTAATTATAAATTTTATGCGTCTCGAATTAAAAAAATGGATATATCGATTACGGATGAGAACCTAGAATTATTAAAACAAATTGGGAAAAATTGGATAGATAAAAGCACGTTTAATTCGAGCACTCCATCTATTTGTTTAAATAAGACACTAAGCTTTGATAAACAACTTGTTGTGAATGTTCGATTTGTCAATTATCGAATTGGTGAAAACGGTGAATATATAAACAAAGACCGCATTATAACCAAAAATATAATTGCGACTATTGATATATCCAAACCCTTATGGCGAAAAACCAGCGAATTTGAGTTAAAATATGATTCTGTATATGATAATTTATATGTGGGTTTGGAGGATGTCCGCCTATTTTCAAGAAATGGACAATTGAGTTATAATGCGAATCGTGGACTTTCATATCAGTGTATGGTTATTGAGAATGGAAATATTAATTTGAAGTCCTATCAAACTGTATCAACTCTCGTTAAAAAGGATAAACAAAACCCAATTGAGAAAAATTGGGTTATGTTTGTGGATGGGAAATTTGAAACAAAGATGATTTATGGTTGGCATCCTCTTTCTGTAGGCATTCACAGAGACCATCCAGAACATATATTGGACGGAGAGAACAAACCTATAACACAACTTCATATACAAAATAGTATAAATACCCCACCATTTTTCAGGTGGTTGAGAGGGTCGACTAATGGAGTCAATATTAAAAATCCGGAGGATGGTTCAGAAGAAGTATGGTTTATTTGTCATTTAGTTAGCTATGAAGACCGTAGGTATTATTATCATATATTTGTTGTATTAGATGTGAACAATTATGAAGTGAAGCGTTATTCCAGATTATTTACTTTTGAAGGTGAAAAAGTGGAATATACGCTGGGAATGGTTTATTTTGAAGATAAAAAGGAATTTATGGTTGGTTATAGTTTGTTAGATAGAGAAACAAAATATATTGCGATTTCTAAGGAGGATGTGGATGAGTTGTTTTGACTAGTTTATGAATAACTATATTTAGGTAATTTTAGGTTGTACTTAACTATTATTAAAAAATTGATTTAAATATATTATATTGTGATATGTTATATAACTAAAAATGGGTAAATATAATTGCGAAAAGTGCGGAAAGGAGTTTAAACAAAAATCTCACTATACAACACACGTTAATAAAAAAAATCCGTGCGTGGTTGAAAATAAAATAAAAGAAATGATAGATAATGCTATTAAAGAAAAATTAATTGAAATTAAAAAAACTTCACCAAACGACATAATTAACCATATTGAAATTGTTTATGATAATAAACTCGTTAAAGATGTTCCTACTAAAAAAATACATATCACCAAACCGATTTTAAAGTGGGTTGGTGGAAAAACCCAAATAATAGATAAACTTATTACTGATTTTCCAGTTGAAATAAATAATTATCGTGAAGCATTTTTAGGAGGAGGTAGTGTTTTATTAACTTTATTATCTTATGTAAAAAGTGGGATTATAAAGATACATGGTAATATATACGCTTATGATTTGAATGAACCATTAATTCATATCTACAAAAACATTCAATTACACCATAATGAATTATATGATAAACTGCAAACTATTATTAAGGATTTCAACGAATGTGGAGAAGGTGAAATTAATAGAACTCCTACAAATATAGATGAAGCAAAAATCGCAAAAGAAAATTATTATTATTGGATAAGAAGCGAATATAACAAATTATGCATAACCGATAAAAAAGGTGTATTAGGTTCTGCTATGTTTATATTCTTAAATAAAACTTGTTTTAGAGGTGTATTTAGGGTTGGTCCAAAAGGATTTAATGTTCCATACGGACACTATAACAATCCAGAAATTATAAATAAAGAACATTTAGAAGAACTACATAACTTAATACAAAATGTATTGTTTGAATGCTGTGATTTTAATACATCACTAACAATTGTAGAACCGAATGATTTTGTATATCTTGACCCTCCATATGCTCCTGAAACAGATACTTCATTTGTAGGATATACTGAAAATGGGTTTAACATAGACAACCATAACAGTTTATTTAAACTAATACGCATTTTAACCGATACAAATAAAAAAATAATGTTAAGTAATGCTGATGTGAGTTTAGTGCGCGAAAATTTTACAAATGAAAAATATAATACATTATCAATTTTATGTAAAAGGTCAATTAATTCCAAAAATCCAGACGCAAAGGCAAAAGAAGTTATTATAAAGAATTATTAAACCATGTATCAAATGTTTCAAAATAGTTTTCATCGTCGCCAAATAAAACCGCAATATTAGTTTCATTAAATATTGTATTTAATATTGTATATTTTTTTTCGTTTGAAATAAGTTTATTTTTCAAAAACTCGCTTACACAAAATCCATAAAACACCTCAAACTCTGCACCCAAAACTAATTCATACTCTCTTTTAAGCGAAGGACCAGACCATAATTTAGTTTCTACTGAACCCTCTACATTTTGTTCTTTTTTTTCTAATATTTTTATTACTTTTCTACCGCTTGTATATTCAATAATATACGCTTCATCTGGACATCTAAACAAATCAATATTGTATTTATTTTTCATATACATTTTTAGTCCATTTTGTAATACAAACACGATTGTTTTATCTTCAAATGTTTTTGATAAATAATAGTCATATGCTTTTTTGGGTTTTTTTGTAAAACTATTTTTGGTGTATCCCATTTCTAATAATCTTTGCTGATTATTAGTTTTTTTTTCAAACTTTTTCCCATAATAATTTGTATTCGCACCACCAGCACCAGTCCCCTTATTAATTATTATTTGCGTATTTTCTTCGGTTGTGTTTGATTCACTCATCTTTGTATAATAATGTAATACTTATTTAAGCAATACATTTCAATTTTTTACAGCTTTTCTCATTAATTTTTACTGATTATGTATTTCATAATACATACAAAAATAATAATATTTACATATTTTTACACAAAAAGTGTAAAAATACGAAAAAAGAAATGGCTGCGCGGATTTTTTTTGGACATTTTAAAAATGTCCAATTTCAAAAAGTTGCGAAGGAGTTTTTGCAAACGCCCTTTTTTTAGACGTGTTCACTCGAAAACGCTGTCAATACCAATTTTTTAATGCAAAAAGTGTTAGCATAAGAAATTAAGTAATTTTACGGAAAATCATATATGGGGATTTTTTCTTTCTAATTTATAGAATGAATTTAGAAAGAAAAAATCCCCAAAAATCCCCAAAATTTTTTTGTGAAATTTGCAACCTTCATACGAGCAACAAAAAAGATTTTGGTCGGCATCTCATCACTCTGAAACATATAAAAATGGGGATTTCGAATAAAACATGGTGCGAATCGAATGAAAAATCCCCAAAAATCCCCAAACTATATTCGTGTGAAAAATGTAAAAAAGAATACAAATCTCCCAGCGGGTTATGGAACCACAATAAGAAACCATGTACTCCAATAACAAATACTGAACTTGTTCCCACAACTGCTCCAAATATGTTAGATATTATAATAAATATAGTCAAATCTAACGAAGATATAAAATGTATGATGGTTGAACAGATGAAGAATCAAATGGAAACACAGAAGATACAAACAGAACATACTTTAGAAACACAGCGTCAATTAATAGAACTTGTTAAGGAACCGAGAACGACAAACACTCAAAACAATAATTTCAATATACATTTTTTCCTTAATGAAACGTGTAAAGATGCAATTAATGTATCGGAATTTATCGAAAACATCAAGATTGATTTTACGGATGTTGAGAATGTAGGTGCAAAAGGATACGTTGCAGGTATAACAGATATGATTTTAAAGAATTTGAAAGACCTTGGACTAACAAAACGCCCATTCCATTGTACGGATGTAAAACGCGAAACTATTTATATCAAAGATAATGATAAATGGGACAAGGATAATGAGACAAAGGAGAAATTCCAGCGTGTTCTCAATCAAATTTATAACAAAAATTGGAATGCTTTGAGAACGTGGTCTAGGGCAAATCCTGAGATTTGTGTATTAGATTCAAGGGAGAATAAATTGTATCATAAAATACTTGAACAAACTGATTGTATCAAAGGATTGGATAAACTACCCGAGATAAACGAGAAAATAATTAAAAAACTTTCTGAAACGATTAAGGTGGATAGGACTGTATAAATATTTGTTTATTTGCATACTTTTACGTAAAATTTGTAGAAACTTTTTTTGGCGGTTTTGTCATCCCAATTCATGATGACAAAAACCGCCAAAAAAAGTATAGGAAATTTCTATTATATAAGTTGTCTCTATAATAAGTGTTAGAAGTCGAAACTAAAGGCAAATTAATGACAGCAAAATATTTTAGGATGCAAGATGGATTCAAAAAAGGCCAAAAAAGGTTAAAAAAAGCCAAAAAAAGTAAAAATGTAAAGGATGTCACCATATTTCGAGTCGTTACAATAACGATATAGCGTAGCTATTCGCAGCAAAATATTTTAGGATGCAAGATGGATTCAAAAAAGGCCAAAAAAAGGTTAAAAAAAGCCAAAAAAAGTTTCTCACCGAAAATGGAAATCTATAGAGCAATAACCTCGGTTGTTGTCTGAAATATAATTATTATCAAGGTGAACAAAACTATATAAAATATTTTTATCTTTACATAAAGATATTTTATGATATATATTAATAAACCTAGATTCTCAAAACATGCAACTATTTTTATTACAGCTACTATTAATTTTAAAGCCGATTCTATCCACTATTGAAAATATATGGTTGATTCGACATTGTGATAAAACAATTAATGATAATAATCCATGTTGTAGCAATTATGGGTATGATAGAGCAAATAATTGGCATGAATATTTTGAAAGATATATTGATTCATCTCCATATATTTATGCATCAAATTATAATGAGGAAAAAACGTGCATAGTAAATTATTATTATAAATCCAATTCGGATTGTCAAAAATCACAGCGTATGTTTTTGACAGCACAGGCTATTCATGATACGTTTAATCACATAAAAAATGATGTTAATATCGATTACTGCACCGGACAATATGTAGATTTGGTTAAAAGCTTGGATGATATTTCAAACAAACAAGTAATTATTGTATGGGAACACAAAGAAATAGTAGATATTATAAATTATATTGGTATTAAATTAGACGAATGGCCAAAAGATGCAGCAGATGAATATAATGTTGTTTTTATGATTGATATCAATAAAAATCAGCTATATTATGATTGTTATAATTGGGAAGATGATGATGTAAAATGTTCAAATGTCATAAATGACTGGTTATACAAATATGAATCTATATCTAGTTATTATGATAAAATTAATACCGATGAAAATACAACCCGAAATATGTTATCAAAAGAACAAGTAGATATAAATAGTATTTATAATTTCTATATCGGATTGTTTTTTTCAAGTTGTATTGTTATTTTTGGAATATGTATACTATTTTTTCTTATTTTACTGTGTAAAAAAATATGTAAAGAAAATTATATTCACAGAGAGATAAATAAAAAATACAAATACGTTAGAATTGATGAGACACAACCGTTAATGCATGTTTATAGCGCTATACAAAATTACGTATGATATAATTTATAATTTAACCTTTGTTCTCTAGGAAAGAGTTTGCCTGTGGAATAAAAGTTAATAAGTACATTTTGGAGAACTATGATTAAGGCCTATTGTTAGATTTGTATCTATTTGGATACAAATCAACAGAAGACCCATATCCTATTCGTGGATAAATGTATTTATCCACGAATAGAGATTAAAATATGCAACTATCCTAATACATTCTATATCTCATTTATTTTCGCTTTTTTACACGCCTCACCAAACGTCCTCCTGTGCCATTGTGTAATTCCGTGTTCTCGAATCCCATCCATATGTGGTTTTGTTCCATAACCCATATTTGTGTTTAATTTATAACGTTCCACCAATATGGGGTGTTCTTGACATAATTCCAAAATATATTCATCACGCGCTGCCTTTGCCAATATACTTGCCGATGCAATTCCCATATATTTAGCATCACCCTTTTCTACTGTAGCATGTGGCATTTCTACCAAAGTTTCACTACTTCTGTCAAAACAACGATATGGTGTAAAGTAATTTCCATCAATTACAGCCAAACAATTAGAAATCAGAACATCGGTGGGTAATTTCTTCAAAATTTCACTAATACCGTCATGCATACCTCGCATATTTGCTTGCAAAATATTTATTTCATCTATTACTTTTTCGTCAACCCAACTTACGTGCCACGCCAACGCATGTGTTTTTATATATTCAGCAACATCCTTTAGTTTTTTCTTTGATGTGAATTTTTTACTGTCTTTTATATCTTTTCCATCGAACATTTCTGGGTCTTTAGGTAAAACAACACAGCCAACATAAACCCGACCAAAAAGTGGACCTCTACCACATTCGTCAATTGATATTTCATATTTATAAGATGAATCGTAAAAACGCTCTAGTGGCAGTTTTACTTTCTTGGATACTTCACTATTTTCAGGGTTTTCCATTTGTTGTCTAACTCTATGATTGTTTTATTCAGGATCAATTTTTTCGTCATATACTTTATAAATGTTATCGATAAAATTAACACCATTTATTTTATTTTTGATTATATTAATAGTTTTAGTCATTTCTGTTATATTTGGAAATAGATTTATGAATAAAGAAGGGTTTATTGCTTTTGCTGGTGATAAGCAACCAATAGAAAAAGTATCAATACCACAATATTCGGCTAATAGACCAATATATAAGTTAGAAGATAATTTGTATTTTGACCAAACGACTGGAGATTTAATAGAAATAGAAGGCGCTCCATTTAACTCTGAAAATTATTATGATTATGATGGAGTAAGTATAAAAAATATTTTAATTACTGATAGAGATACAAGTAAAACCGATGTTTATGCATGCAATAGTGATTTAACGTGTAAAATAACTGTCGATGGAAAGGATAAAATTATTCCAGCAGATACAGATAAAAATACGGGTGTTATTTCAAAATCATCGAGTTCTTGGTTATATAAAAGTCAGAGCGATAATACAACCGATACAAATACGTTGTATATACCTTGGGATAATGATACTTATATAGTAGTATTTTCTAAAGATGTGACTAAAGGATGGGGTTTAACAAATATGTTTTATTTTAACGATGATACTGGATATTTTGACAATACTAATAAAACAGATACTAAGTTCATTACAAATGTTCCAACTCAAGATAATGACCCTACTAATAATAGTTTGATGACTGAAAATTTATATGACACTTCAAAAAAAGTGTATCAATTAAGTAAAAATGTAAGATTTGATATTCAGAATGGAAACCTGATAATAAATTCTGTGGCTACTGGTGGAATTACAGTTTATGATAGACGACAAAATGTGGTTTCTAGACATGCTGCATATGTAGGCAACGTTGATTTTAAACCATGGTGGGTCGTTGATACTGATGGTCAACTTATAGTTATATATATTCCTAATGGAACAAACACTATTATATGTTTAGTTTCATACGATGCTAAGAAAGAAGCATTAACTATAGTAAACATAAAAAAATTTACAAATGATGGTTTATATTTAGATGCAAAATCTAGTGGAGATACTAGTAATGCGGTGGGTTCTGCTTCTGGAACTGGTGCTTCTGCAGCTGGAACGTGTGCTTCTGCAGCTGGAACGGGTGCTTCTGCTGCTGCTGGAACTGGTGCTTCTGCCGCTGGAACTGGTGCTTCTGCTGCTGGAACTGGTGCTTCTGCAGCTGGTTCGGGAACAAACATTCCTTCTAATCAACCTGATAGTGTTATATCTGAATATTTTAAATGGTATTGGTATTGGAAGAGCTCTGCTAGTGCTACTGATAGTAATTCAGATTATATTTTAAAAACCCAAATAGTTCCACCCGTGTGTCCATCATGCCCAGCATGTTCTACTGGAAATTGCAGCGGGTCAACATGTTCTAATTGCGGAGGTCAGGGTGGTTCTGGTACATTATCAAGTAGTGGTGTATCTTTATTTGACGCTAATGGTAATCCAACAACATGTGAAAAATTAGGTGCCAATAATTTTGGTTATGATGCTTCTAAAAATAAGGTTTATTGTTACAATAATACTACGTCAAAGACTTCTGCTTCTGGTTCAACATCTAATAATACAAACAACGCTGTATCTGGTTTAACATATAATAATTCAAGTGGTGGGTCAAACTTAAATAATAACCAAAATAACGTTGGCGGTGTATTTAATAATGCTGTAGATGAAATCGGCGGAACCGCAAATAAGTTAATTGATACCACCGGGTCAATCGTATCGGGTGTTGTTAATACAACAGGGGGTGTATTAAACACAGCAGCTAATGATATAACTGGAATATTTAAACCTAGCGGTAATTATGGTGGTGTATCAAGTGCACAACCTGGTTCTCAAAACATTATAGGTTCCGAGCCACAGGGTATAAACCAACGTTCTAGTTATTATGGAACACAAAATCAACCAGCAGACCAATACAACTATTATGGTCAATTACCAACTCGCGGTTCTTCCAGCTATATACCTATAACTGCGGATTTCAGCGCTTTTGGTAAATAATTCGTTTAAAATAATACATAAAAACATCACATCATAATAATAAAATCATTTACATTATTATTATTATTATGAATCCTATAAAATCTATAAATATCAATAATATTTTCGAGCGAGATAAAATAGCGAATGAAATTAAAAATATACTGTTGTCTTTTGATGAAAAAAGTAAGGAATTGTCATTTAAAAAGGGATTTTATATTTATGGTTCTCCCGGTTCTGGTAAAACTGAATTTGTTATGAATTTATTAAAAGAATTAGATTATGATGTAATTAAATATGACGCAGGAGATGTACGAAATAAATCATTAATAGATACAATAACTAGCAATAACGTATCTAATAGAAATGTTCTCCATATGATGACTAAAAAGGTTAAAAAAATAGCAATAGTAATGGATGAAATAGATGGGATGAATAATGGAGACAAAGGTGGAATAACAGCTCTTATAAAAATAATTCGACAAAAAAAGACAAAAAAACAGCGTCTAGAAAATATGACGATGAATCCAATTATATGTATTGGAAATTATTATATTGATAAGAAAATAAAGGAACTCATGAAAGTATGTAATACATTTGAATTGAAATCACCTACTACCGCGCAAATGACAAAAGTCATTACAAATATCATACCAAAATTAAATGAACAAACGTCTAAGAAACAACGCGATTTACTATTAAATTACATACAAGGAGATATGCGCAAGCTAATGTTTGTTTATGATATGTTCTCAAAGAAACCGGAATTAATGACAGAACAAACATTAAACACTATTTTTCATATAAAATCCTACAGCGAAGATTCGAAAAAAATAACGAAAACGCTTATTAATAAACCGTTTAGAATCGAAGAACACAATAAGATAATGAATGAGACTGACAGAACGATTGTAGCATTATTGTGGCATGAAAATATAGTAGACGTTTTAACTAATTTACCGATTGAAACAACCTTCCCTTTTTATTTAAGAATATTAGAGAACATGTGTTTTGCAGATTATATAGACCGCATTACTTTTCAAAATCAAATATGGCAATTTAATGAAATGAGTTCTCTCATCAAGACGTTTTATAATAACAAACTATATCATGATACTTTTCCTGAAAATAAAAATATATTTAAACCAAGTGAGGTAAGATTTACCAAAGTATTAACAAAGTATTCAACTGAATATAACAATATGGTTTTTATTTACAATTTATCGCAAGAACTGGATTTAGATAAAAAGGATTTGATTTCTTTATTCCAAGAATTAAGACTTTATAATGGAGGGGATTTCTGTGGACAAATAGAGAAACTGAATGAAGTAGAGAAAATATTTGACGATTATAACATAACAAAATTAGATATTAAGCGAATTTATAGATATTTAGACAAAAATGTTAAAAAAGATGCCACAGCAGTTGATGATTTAGATGATATGGAGGACTAGATTTTATGAATTTTACATAAAATTCATAAAAGGATTATTCATCAACATCAACTATTATTTCTGGCGCAATTTTTGATTGATTACTAGGAGCAGGAGGAGCAGGAGCAGGAGCAGGAGCAGGTAGTGGTGGGTCATCTATTATTTCTGGTTGAGATACTTGTTCTGGTAAACTCTCAGAAATTGTTATATTGTCTTCTTTTTCGACTTCTACAATAGCTACGGGTTTCTCCATTTCCATTTCAACTTCTTTCTCTTTCTCTCTCTTCTTCATTTCTTCTATGAATACTTCAATCAATTCTGCTTTAGAACTAACGCTCATTTCAAGCTCTGCAATTCTCTTTTTTGCCTTGTTTAATTCAACGTTAGTCAATTGCGAAGATTTCGTTTTTTCAATCAATTGTTTTTGTAAATTTGTCACCATAGTTTCTAGTTCTCCTGCGCGATTAGTTAATACTTGAAGTTGCTGTTGTTGTTGTGTCATAATTTCAAGAACTTGTTGATTGTTCAAATGGATGGGTTCTTCGCCTGGTCGTTGAATAGTTATATGTCCATTCCCCTGTTTTTCCATTTCTTCTTTAACCATTTGAGCACGTTTTTCTTCAATTTCTTTAATTTGTTTGAGAACATCGGGTTTCATTTTTGGTTCTCCTGGTTCATATTTTTCTAATAATTTATCAATATTCAACATGAAGAAATCATAGATTGGTTTCTCGTGTTTACCCTTTATGAAATCGGTAACCTTTTTAGATGACTCCCTAAAATAATCAGGATGTTGAGCATCTAACATTTTTCGTTTATCAAATGTATTATGTTCATGCGAAAAAACCAATATGGATTTCATAGCATCAAGTTGAACAAAGGGAATTGTATAATCCTTTAAAAAAGCACGTTCTTCTGCTACTGCAGCATGTTCCTCATATTTCGTCTGTTTCAATAATTCCGCTTTAAATGCAAATGTTCCAGCAGTAGCATGGTTAGGTCCATATGGACCACATTGAAACATTTTACTAATGTGTTTAAAATAAATATAAAGTTCACTAGCTCCAGCACATAGTGCAGTTGGAGAACCTAGTAATCTTTCAACGGCATGTGATATCCTATCTGGTGGATAATAATCGTCATCGTCCATATACACGACTATAGAACCGCGCACAAATTTATGCATATAATTGCGTTTTGCACCTAAGGTCATTTTATTTTCCACTTGAAAATACCGAATTTGTGGAATATTCGATGTTTCAATCAAATCTTTTATTTTATCCGTTCCATCATCTACTATAATCCATTCTATACGGTGTTTTGGATAGTCTTGGTTTAAAAAACACTGAAACATATTATGAATAAAAGGGCGACGGTTAAACGTGGGTGTACATACTGACACTAGAGGATAGAATGGTTCGTTCGATTTAACCTTGGATTTTTTTCCCATATTTTATAATATATAAAACATATTTTTTATATATTTGTTTGTTGTAAAGTTATTTATTATCTGTTGATTCAGGAATTTCGGGTTTTTCAATAGGTGCTGCTCCTGGACTATCCATTTTTTTACTTGGCAACGCATCTGATACTTTATCTTCTCCTTCTAATTTTACGTCATAACTTGAGTAACAAGACATTACAAGAGATATTGAAACAATTAGATTAATGATTGTTAAAGAGGATTTTAGACTGCTAGCTCTTAAGTTTGATATGAAATTATAATCAAACATTCCATATAATAGTAAATAAATAAAGGCTATTTGAAAACAATATTTGTACATAAAATCAAGTCCAACATTAATATATATCATAATTCGTTCAAAAAATCCATATGGGTCGCAAGGAGTTTCTTTCCGTATCTCATTTTTCGTTTTTCTGCAATATTCGTTAATTTTACTGAATGTTCGATATGCTGTTTTAAAATCAAAACCAGTTTGTAATATAATTCCAAAAAATGAATACACAAACAGATACATGATGCAAAATATAGCAGCAATAGCAGGACCAACGAAGAAAGCAAAACTATATTCTATTATAGTTGATATCATCAATCCTGTCGTAAAAATTGGATTTATTTTAGCAACAGCTTTAAACGGATTCCAATCTGGTTTAACAAAAGCTAACGCTAATAAAAACACAATTATTCCTTGAATGCATAACAATAATATATTAGTAATGTCAAATTTCGCAATAGCTATAAATAAATCTTTTATAACATCTAATGAATGATAAAAGACAAATATTATAAAAAAGAATAATAGTGTAAAACAAACACTAGGATCAAATATTTTAGGTGCAAAATAAGATGTATACTGAATTCCTTGTTGCAATTTTTCAGGGAAGAATAAAGGAAATTGTAGAAAATAATTAGCCAACCGATAAACCGGATTCCAGAGCGATTGTGTATCAAAATTGTCTCTTGTTAAAAAATCAGATAATTCTGTAGTTTTACCTGTAGTTTCATCTGTATAAATCATGATAAATGCCCAGTTGTATACGACATAACAACTTATCAGTATTGAAAAAAACCACCCTACATATTTTTTAATAACATAAACATCATTGTGGTGAAACTCTTTCTTATTAGAAAACAATTTTGTTATTTTATAAGCAATCGGATATGTAATTTTATCTGGCATTTTGAATATACTTTCAATAAAATCAACAAGTCCATTTCCGGTTGAATGACTATTTTCCTCTTCATTTCCACCTTCATAAATATCATCTTGCCCGCCAACATAATCACTTTCCTTAAAGTGAGCTATTCCATCTTCAGATAATCCTTCAATTACTGCAGGAACTTCATGTATATCATCAAACAGTTCTATATTTTTATAATTTTTCTGTTTTTTATTTTTTCTTATCTTTTTAATTTTTTTTATCATTACTCCTGGTTCACTAAATGGTTCACTAAATGTATCCTTATTTATTTTCCATTTTTCATCAGATTCTATATATGATACCATGTTATAATATAACCATTTAAAAAATTTGGACTATTTTATCTCGAATATAACATACCACAATTACCATTCATAAAAGTCAAAACGTTATATCTTTCCTCAAATAATGTCATATTGAAGTTATAATCATATAAACTCCAATTCGCTTTACGAACACCAATCGCGTTACCGTTGCCATCACAAATAACATCAAAACTAGACCTTATTAAATCTAGTGGTGGTACGTAAGTAGTAATTTCTAATTCAATAGTTCGAAACTTACTTAAATTCATAGCACCGGAGGGTTGATATTCAAATGGACTGGTATTTAAGCAGAAATTGTAACAATATAGGCCTTGCTTTGCATATCCTTGTGTTCTTGTATATTTTTCTACAAAATCATAAATACCTCGTTCTAAAATATTCTCTCTATATTCGCCATCGAGAATTATACCCATGGTTTCTAGAATATCAAACCGATTAACAACAGCAAAATCACCAGTAGTGGCTATACCAGTTGAACGTTTATCTATAGGATCTAATGCTGGTGTGTATAGTATAGCGTCTCCACTCGATAAATTATTTATTTGAACATCTAATGCGTTAGGGCTTTGTGCGGTAGTATATATTACTAAATCAGATGGATATGTTGAATATGGCCAATTACTGTAATTATTCCATTCATTACGTAAATTTACATCATTTCGTTGTAAGTAAAACATCCAGTTGGAAATCATTCCATTTGAATTGAGTTTTAAACGTTTTGTGCCAGTTATATTTTCATAATTGTATTGGAATACATCTTTAATTAAATATACATGGTCTTCAGCGGCAAAAACACTAGCTTCCTCTTTTGATAAGAAACAATAAGTCGCCATTAAATGAATATCAGCATCCCATGTAGAAATTTTATTTTCATAATATTTCGCATCTAATCTGACATTCGGTGGCGTTTGCAAAAAACGATACATTTGAAATTGTGGCTGTGTAAAATCCGGTTGAACATAGGGCCTATTATATTGATTGTCAAATACATCACGAACTTGAAATAATTCTTGGATTGGGCGCAAAGTTACATTAATGTATATTTCATTATATTGTAAAGCAATTAGAGGAAAAGCACAAGCACTATTTAGTGTAAACCATGTATTAATTGGTATATATAAATTACGTCCACGTATAGATGGTTCAGCTCCTGCAGAACTCAAAGTACAATAAGCAGAAGGATATGTGTTTGCTCTACCATTCGTATTTGCTGGGTCATATAATTCAGGAGTATTTCCAGTCATATTATTAAACAGTTGCTTTTTTTCTGCACTAAAATCTCGGTCTACCATAGCTGATAAATATTCACCACTATATTTTTGTAAAGTGAGAGCGCCACATGTAATAGTAACTTCGCGAATCATAGTAGCACCCAAATTTCGTATCCATCTAAAATCATAAGGAGCCCATCTATTATTAGTAGCATGCAATACCCCAGAAACGGGGTGATATATAGGACTCCAAATATCAGGCAAGGTTACAACCAAATAGGTATCCATCAATAATTCTGCGTATCTAGGAATTTTAAAAGAAAATGTTGAATCTTCGGTTAGCCTTAGTTCTCGTAATCCATTATAGTCAATACGAAACTTTTGTAAGCCGAAATTACTATATTTGGAATAAGTAACTTTAAAGAATGTTTTACTAGGATTTCCAGTCAAAATAACATTATTACTACCTACAGCAATTATATTTAGTAGCCCACCAGCCATTTTATTAGTAGTATAGATATATTACTATATATATTTTTTATTTGTATTATCTATACATTATATAAAATGAATTTAACTAAAAAGTTATTGATATTTATAATAATTATTATTTTTACCTATATTTTATGGCGGTTGATATATCGCCGTAGCGAAATATTAAAAAAAATAAACGAGAGAAATGAGGGGTTTAATTTATTTAATACACCAGAATCAGAATTGGCTAATGTTCAAAATTCAACTCCTGTTATAATTCAAAGCATTAACCCTGATTATACAAACAGACCATTACGTGATTATGTTATTAAGTCATCTTATAACACCGCAATTACGGGTAATTTTGTAAATTTAGATATGGTTCAGTATGTATTAAAACGCGGTTGTAGATTCCTAGATTTCGAAGTATTTTTAATAGAAGGTTCTCCACAAGTTGCTTATAGTACAGATAAAAGTTATGATACTATTGATACTGATAATCATATTTTATTGGATTCTGTTTTGACTTCTGCTGTTTCGAATGCTTTTTCTGGAACATCTCCAAATAGCAACGACCCACTATTTATACATTTAAGGATTAAGTCAAAAGACCCTAATATTTACAAGGTGGTTGCAAAATCCATCGATTTTGCACTAAAATCTAAATTATATAATGGTCAAGTTTCTAATAACACTAAGCTTTCTGAAATAATGGGAAAAGTAGTTATTATAATGGACAAGACAATAACGCGAAATTATAAGGAATTATCGGCATGTTCGTCTGGCGATAATAATTGTTACGATTTAACAAAAGTTATTAATATGGAAAGTGGTAGCGAAATACTTTATTTGCAAAGATATAGTGAAATTCTTAACCAGTGTTCTATACCTCCACATATTTTAGATAATTGCAAAGAAAATAATGATATTTGCACGAATGTCTCATTTATGCGTCTTATAGTCCCCGATATTAATTTTAAAAATACGCAAAATCCAGAATATACCGATTTTATTAGTAAATATGGAGCACAAATGATACCATTTAGATTCTATTCATTAGACGGTGGTTTGAAGAATTACGAGACATTTTTTAATGATAACAAAAGCGCTATAGTGCCTTTAGCTTACGCCATTCGCTATTTGAAAGATAAGAAAACAAGCGTATAATATTTTATTAGTATAGTTTATATGAAAAATAAAACAAGAAGATATAAATTAAAAAGGACTAAAAAATCGAAGGAAAAATTCAATACTAAATTATGCGACGCTACGATGTCTTTTCAAGAATGCGAATTAGCGATTCTAAGGCATTCAGTTGATGAGGGTGAAGTAGTAAAAGGCAAAGAATTGGTTAATAATGAAGATGTAAAGAAAATACTCACTATAGTGGAATCTTTTATTGTTCGTAAAAAATTAATTTGTTATGGAGGAACGGCTGTTAATAATATTTTGCCAAAATCGGTCCAATTTTATAATAGAGAAATAGAGATACCCGATTATGATTTTTTTTCAGAAAATGCGTTGGAAGACGCCAAAGAGCTGGCTGATATTTATTACAAATCAGGATATACTGATGTAGAAGCAAAATCTGGTGTCCATTTTGGAACATTTAAAGTATATGTTAATTTTATTCCAATAGCAGATATAACTTATTTAGTAAAACCCCTTTTTCGTGCTATTAGAAAAGAATCTATCAAAATATCCGGAATATATTATGCACCACCTAATTATCTTCGGATGGCGATGTATTTAGAATTGTCCAGACCATCCGGTGATACGACACGCTGGGAAAAAGTATTAAAACGTTTAAATTTATTGAACGAACATTATCCTATAAAAACAAATAAATGTCACGAAGTAGATTTTCAAAGGGGAATGGATTCACATAAAGATGATTCAGAACGCCTGTATATAATTGTTCGCGATGCTTTCATAGAACAAGGCGTGGTATTTTTTGGAGGATACGCAACTTCATTATATTCAAAATATATGCCACAAGAACATCAACATTTGATTAAGAAAATCCCGGATTTTGATGTTTTATCTGAAGAACCAGAGAAAACCGCGGAAATTATCAAAGAACGTCTCGTTAACGCAAAATTTAAACATGTAAAAATAATCAAACATTCGGAAATAGGTGAAATTATTCCATTTTCTTATGAAATACGTGTTGGTGAAGATACTATGGCACTTATTTATGAACCAATAGCGTGTCATAGCTATAACAAAATAGAGGTTGATAATAAAATAATAAATATAGCAACAATTGACACCATACTGACATTCTATTTGGGATTCTTATATACCGATTTGCACTATTATGATAAAGACCGTTTATTATGTATGGCCAAATTCTTATTTGATGTACAACATAAAAATCGGTTAAGACAAAGTGGTTTATTGAAACGATTTACTATGGATTGTTTTGGTAAACAGAAAACTATTGAAGATATGCGTGCAGAAAAGGCGGTGAAATATAAAGAATTAAAAAATGACCGAAATAGTAAGGATTTCCAGATGTGGTTCTTAAGGTATATTCCAGCAGAATTACATAAATCGAAGAAACATGTGGTTGATGTAAAAGAACCAAATGATTCGGAAAGTGGAAAATTCTTTGGATTATTTGACCAGAAGAATAAAACGATTAAAAACCGGCCTAGTCCAAACAATTTTTTATATTAGTATCAATTTTGGAGAACTATGGTTAATTTCTATTCGTGGGTCTTCTGTTGATTTGTATCCAAAAGGATACAAATCTAACGATAGGCCTTGATTAAATTTCACTTAAGAAATTAACCCCCTTTGTCGTAATATAATATGCAGCTCCAAATAAAAAACTTTTAAATAATAATCCATAGAAATTGAAATTGCCGTCATTATTATAAATAGATAAAAAGGCAAATCTTTTAAAAACAACCGTATTCACTATGGGCATTTGAAAAAAGAAAAATAGAAACATGATAAAAACAGGGGTTTGGATTTCACTCAATATTTGGTCAAATCTATTTTGATTGTGTTTTTTTTGTTCATATTCTCGCATATTTTTTTCTGTCATATCTTCATATTCTCTAACATAGTCGCTCGATGGTTTTGAACGTGGAATATAATTTGGTTGTATTTGTTCGTCTTGAGCGTAACTAGTTGTATCCTGTGAAATATCACGTGAAGGTAGTCGTTGATGTGATAAATTCTGTAAATTCGCTTGTTGGTCTTCTGTTAAATATTGTGATTGTGGCGGGGGCAAAGAAACTTGTTGAAATTGATTTTGCGGAGCCGATGTTTGTTGTGGGTTTTGCATTAACTGTGGTTGCGCCGGGTTTCCATAAGGATTGGGATGAATATTCATAGGAATATAATTAGTTGGCAGACCACCTTCAATTGAACTTCTACTAGCAGCATTTTGCTGTGGAATATTAGCAGAATAACTCATAGCATTAACTGGGGGTGTATCTCCTATTGGTAGGTCGGATATACGTGTAGTAGTATTTTCCATTTTAACTATACAATCTTAATTTACTAAAGATTATATAGTTTTACGCATTTCAATAATGATTATCCAAAAATCCCTTTTTCTTGTGGTTGATTTTCCATAGAATCCATATCAATTACCCGTTTTGTCTGGTCGCATTTATCAGAAGCCGCTGAATATTTATAACATTTTTCGCCGTGTTTATAGATTTTCCCTTCAATTTCAGTTATTATAGGACCATTAAATACTAGACAATTTTTATCAGAACAAGCGCGTCTAAATAAAGTTGCCAATCCAATTCCTAATATGATAGAAAGAAGAATTTGTCCTAGATTAGTGTTTAATAAACGTTTAAAATTCATAATTATAATATATTATGCGAAAATAAGCATCTACGATTGTGCCGGTATTTTTGATATTTCATTTTCATTTTTCGGGCATGTAACTTCCGTTTGTTTAAAAGTAAAACATGTGTTTGTTTTATCTTTGTATTGTAAAAGCGCTACGTTTTCGGGTGTTGGATAAACGTAAATTTTACGCGAGTCGGGTAGAAAAATATACACAGCAAATATACCAAATGCTAAACTTATTAGAAATACAGGAAAATGAATATATCTGAAAAGTCTCATAATATATTATTTTGATATAATTATATGTTTCATAGTTGTTAATTACTATTTTGTTTTTATAATTACTATTTATAATTACAACACAGTTATCGTAACATATTTAGTAATAATATAGAATATTATATATAATGTCAGACCAATTTTACCAAAGTCCCATTTGCTTAAATAAACCGGATTCTATAAAAATAGAGCAATGTATTGATATATATGGAACGAATAACTGTACCAATTTTGACTGTGAAAAAAAGATATTTATAGTTACTGATAATATTATGTTAAAAATAGATAAAAAACAATATAAATTAATTGAATATCATTTCCATATTCCAGGCGAACATTTGGTAAACAATCGTAAATATCCATCAGAGGTTCATTATGTCTTTATGGAATACACAGAAGATAATCATTCTGAACATTCTAGTTATGGTGATTTATGTGGTTGTTCACACAGTTATCCTAAAAATGTGTTAGTTATTGGAAGACTTATAAATGATACAGATGAATACACCGATTTAACTAAATTACAAGTGAAAATTCCATCATGTTACTATGAATATGATGGAACGCTTACTACGGGAGATTACGCTCCAGTAAAATGGATAATTGGTAAAAATCCTATTTTTATTAATGAAACCCAATTATTATCAATTGCTAAAACAGCACGTCCGTTACAAGACCTGAATGGAAGAATCGTTTTATATTCTGATTAATTGGGTTGTTTGTGATTGGATATGGGTTTTATGACACTACTTATTTCTTCTTTTTATTTTTCTTCTTTTTCTGTCCGTCTGCCTTGTTCTGTCCATCAGCCTTCTTTTTATCTTGCATTTCCATCTCTTTTAATAGGTCGGGGTGAATAAATGACTTTTCTTGAGACCCTTCTCCATCTATTCTGAATACTAAATTATCAGGAGAATTCTTCGTTTCTAGAGAATAATTAGCAGCTAATGTATTTTGTGGTTCCACCTGTTTTTGACGGTCATTCTTTAATTTTTCAATTTCAATAGCCTGTTGTAATTTACGTGATTCTAGCTTAGCCTTCATTCTTTCTCTCATAGAATTCTGTTTTGTCATCCTATCAATAGCTCCAGTATCAATACGCATATTTTTTCCCATTCCTCCGCCCATATTTTTGGCAATATTCTTAAACATTTCTTTTAGTTGGTCATTACCACCCATATCTTTCATCTTGCCTAATAAGTCTCCGGCTTCCTTCATTATTTCATCACGCGAAATTTCACCAGATTTCATTTTGTTGTCTAACTTACCACCCACCTTTTTCATAATTTCCATAATTTTTTTGGGATTTTTCATGAATTTCTTCATAACATCTTGGGTGCTTTTGACATCATCCATATCGCCGTCTAATAAACCAGAGATTTCACCAGTTACTTCCTCTGCAATTTCTCTTGCTAATTTACCGATTTTACCACCAAAAAGCGATTTCAGGTGGTCTTGCATGTTTTCAACGTTTGGCATTTCAGGCATATTTTGGAACATATTTTTGAAATTTTCCATATTAGGATGTGCACCATCAGTATTTTCTTCGGTATTTTCGCCGGTTTCATTATTAGAGTTCATATTATTGAAAAAATCGGTTAGACCGCCCATAGTTTCACTAAGCTTTTCTTGAAGTTCTTTCTCATCGATTCCTTCGAATAAATTCATGGTTTCGCCAAAGTTAGTTTTATCCTTGATTCCACCTACTATTGAAAACAACAGCAACTGTAAATATTTCCAAATAGCCTTTTTCGTTTTTTCACTAATATCATCACAGTTATATAATAGTTTAAAATCTACATTTGGTAAAAAATTAGTATTTACTGTGCTATCAGGCTTAAAAATATCATCATTTTGATATAAAATGTCGAAAAAACGTTCTGGATAAATAGTGACGCTGTATTTATAGAGTTCATTTATTGCTTCGTCACTTATGTCTTGCGATGTCCATTTTTCCCATAAGAAAATATATTCAGGAAAAGTAAGCGAAAGGTCTCTTGTAAAATCACCTACTACAGAACGGAAATTTGAGGGAGGGTTTTCGAGTTGTTCCATCGAATTATATTAAGAATAAGATATTTTTTATATAATTTATACTAGTTTATATAAAATTGAAATTAAGGCCTATTGTTAGATTTGTATACATTTGGATACAAATCAACAGAAGACCCATACCCATATCCTATTCGTGGATAAATACATTTGTCCGAGAATAGAGATTAACATAACTTTATATTATAGTAAATAATACTAAAATGTCAAACAAAGAGAATATATATAAACCAGAAGAACCGACGAATACAAATATATGTGGAATATGTTTAGAAAATGTGGTAGATAGTTTTATACCATTCGGAGAAAAGCAAAAATGTATACCACGATGTGGGCATATCTTTTGTTTTGAATGTATGGATATGTATGTTTGTGTAAAAAATAAAAGAATGTGTCCATGTTGTCGTAAAATATTTAGCAATGGTTTCATTAAGGAAATTGAAAATATAAAAGAGATGGAATTGCGAATATTAACAGCTGCGTTAAAATTAAGAAAAATGCGTTGATTTTGCTAGTTTTTATCCTATTCGTGAATAAAAATATATAACAATAATATTGGTATATATCTTAATGAATACGGAAGAATTACGAGTTTTACCTTATACTGCAACATCTATATCGGTTGTGGGTCGTGTTATTTTTATGTTTTTGCTGTATAAAAATAAAAGCACTAACAGTTTATCTTTATTATTTTGCATTTTAAGTGTTTCTTCATCTAGTATGTGGTTGTATTATAGTATAGTAAATACAGATATGCCTATGATTACACGGTCTTCGATTGAAATATTGTTGTTATTGGTTTCATCTATCTATATAATTAAAAATAAAATACAAGCAGCATCACAGCAACAAATATTGCCTACATGATTTGCCGAAACGTCGAAATAATATATAATGAGTTAGTTTTTCTATTTTTAATCTCTATTCATGGATAAATGTATTTATCCACGAATAGGATATGGGTCTTCTGTTGATTTGTATCCAAATGGATACAATTCTAACGATAGGCCTTAATGTTTCATAAAATATATTACATAAAGGTGTAAATTCGAAAAATTTATTAAAAAATTGAATCCTTTTTTTAATAAAATATGAAATGCATCAAAGACAATCAAAGCTAAGTTTAAAACACCAACACCAACACCACCAATCTCCAAAATGCCCGTATTAGACAACTGGGATGACGCCGACGCTGAGTGGGACGTTGCCATCCAGCAATTACTCCAACCAGTCAAGATAGAGATAAAATCCGAAACGCCTACAATTTCAACGCCTTTCGTTGAACCTCAGCCAAAACATTACAACAATCCCTATACTATTTACCCATACTTCATGGCAGGCGTAGAAGGAACGGTATTGAAGGAATTATTTCCGATGGCTGAGTTCCCTATAGCAAGCTTAAAACATAGTTTGGGAGATTCGGATGGACTCATTAACTATGTAGCAAGTGTGCGTTTGTACATAAATTCCCTATTTTACATATTGAAAAGCACGAAATATTACAATCCATCCACAAAAACACGCGTTCCGCCAAAAACAAAAAATGAACGCATCGACCCCAATTTTGCATATGTTAGTTTAGAAGACCAACTTAGAGTGTATCGCCTGTTTGGTTTTCAAGGTCACATAGGCCAAAAAAAAGCAGATGAGGACAACAAAAGAGATGAATTATTAGGAAAATTAAAGAGTTTGTTATATGATAAACAAACGCTGACAATATTTGTCATTCTGCTTTTGAAAAGAATAAACATAACGACAATTAGCGAAACAGAGATTCGCTCTGTTTACGACTATTTGCGTTCTCGTCCGGATTACGAGAATAAATCATTTAGACTATCGTCTAAGTGGTTTCATGACGCAAGCTGGCAAAAATTGCGATATGTATATGGAGGTAGTTCATTAGATAGAATTGGCGGTGGAGATGGTGCAATTACCGGAGAAATGGCAGCATGTATATATAAACAAACAACATTTATTAAATAATACAAAAATAAACCCCAAACAACCGTAAAAACATAAAAAACAAAATTTTATATGGTTTTTTATTGCAATTATAAGGTATAATTTATCGCTGACTTAAAGAACGCATAGTATTTAAAACAGTTGGAGTAGAATAACAAGTCGTATTATTATCGGATGGTTTGTAGTTGTCTAAATCGTCTTCAGACAAATAACCATCGCTGTTATCCATTTTTATTTCTTCTTCATCTGAACTAGTTGTGTCATTCGACGAATTAACAAATTGGACTGTTCGTTGAGGACTTTCACTTTCTTGAGTTGAAACTATGTTAGGAAATGGAATATTACAAATAATGTCAGCAATTCCAGTTATAGTTCTCTGTAAAATAGGTCTATCAACTGGTTTAATTGTGGATGCAAAGTTATCAAATACAGATTCGTTATCATCATTATCTTCATTAGTTGAAAATGTTGAAACGTTATAAGCGGTTTGTCTACCTTGTGAGTTTTGCCTGGCGGATGTGTACAATAGTCCTGCAGATGTTCCAATAGTTTTATATGTAATACTGACATCATCACACAATAAATTCATAAAGGGGTCATTCATCAATTGATTCTCTCGCATAAAACGGCGCATTTTACGAAATAAATTTCGAAGACTGTTTTTAATTTCATCCCGATGGGCTCTGGATTCGCGTGTGCTTGATTTTCTACTTTGATACAATAATTCTTGTACTCGTTGTCGAAACATATAATTAGTTAAATCCAAATCGTTTAGATAGTCTCCGTTTTCATCGATTAAATCGGGCAAAGGAATGGCGGTATCTATTAACTCGACTACATCTTGGTCTGGCAATTTATCTATTTGAGAATCTTCTGTTAGAGAACATATTGTTCCATATACAGCCATTTCAACATCATCAGGAGTTTTTGTTTTAAATTGATATAACTTTTCAGTTTCACTAACCAAAACCGAATCTTCTAACTCAGTAACCCACTTGTTTGTTTTCCAATTATATAAAAGACCATTATCAATAGTAATTTTTACTGACTTTAATGCTGGATAGAGAAAACGATGAATAGTTTCGCCATAAACCAACCCAGTATTTTCCAAATTATCAACAAATTGATATTCCGCATTTTTTGCTTCAGAAAATCTATTGAAAAGAGCAGCATTATGCGATAGACCGAATCCCACAAATATATTTGTAAAATCAGCATTAACCATAGATTGTAGAACGGTATGACTGGATTCGCCATAAGTTGGTTCTCCATCACTCATAAATATGTGTCCATACTGATGTGTTGGATTTTTTGCTTTGTAATCGTTCAAATCGGTAGAAGCCATTTGTAATGCAAGACCAATATTAGTAGACCCATCGGGATGTAAGCTCTTTATAGTATTGATAATATCGATTACGCTCGTTGATGTAATCAACGTCGGTTTAACAATCGTATTTACCAAATGATTAAATGTATTAATTTGCACATAAATTTCTGAATCTTGAGAACCCAAATACTGTATCATTCTGATAAATGTTTGAATGAGGAAATACATTTTAGTATTATTTGTGTTAGCCATTTCGACCATCGAACCAGTAACATCAATTGTAAATAGTAAGAATAGGGGGATTTTTGTAATTTTTGTTTTTTTCATTTTTAGTTTAATTATACCAAATGATTCATCGTTATCTACAACATTCAATAATGGTACATCTGTTTTATTATGAATTATCATAGAAAGGTCATCGACGATTGAAGAGTAATTAATTAATTCTGCCATGGTTGTTTGAAATAATAAGTATATGTTTTATTATAATTTTTTGTTTATATAATTATTTTCAATTTTTTATTATTATCTTCATAAATATCATAGAACTATGTCCCATTCACACGCATTTCAAATAGAAAAACTAAAAAATAATTTTGATAATATTATCACATTAAAGCGCGAAATAGCTAAGGTCAAAAAAGTAGTCTCCGATAAATTAACCGATTTAAAAAAGGTGTATAATGACTTGATTAAAACGAATAGTAAAAAAATATTCCTCTTTTGTTTGGATTCATTCTATTTTCAATATAAAACATTTGCGATGGAAATGGAACATATTGATAGATTTAGAGCACTAATGAACAATCGTATGTATTGTGATTATTATAAATTATACGGCATCATTTTGAATTATATTAAGGAGAACCGTGAAGATTTAGAAATCGATGATTTAGAATTAAAAACGTATCCAGTATATAAAGATTTAGAACCGTTCCAGGAATACAAAATAGATGATATTAAAGATATACATGCGAATATTCTCTTGTTAATTAACAAGCTTTATTTGAAGAGTTATTCGAAAACCGATGATATTGAGCATTATAATGAAAACCATCGCGTTGGGTTCTCAATCTCCAATTTTTTAAACACGTTGACTTATGAAAATAAACTTTTACGAGAACAGATTACACTTTATATCAATTATATCTCCTTTTTTCATATTTCACAAAGGAAGCAATTGACGCGTCTTTATGGACGTATGCAAGAATTTTATCGCGAAGTCGATGACAATATTAACATAAATCAAACGTTTTCTATTAATGATATTGGAGATGAAGATAGACTCCATAGATTTTATGTAATTGGTGAGGAGATAGTGATTGATAATATTTTGGAGGATTCCGAATTTTTATTAGAAAATACAGAAAAAGTAATTGATAAATTAGATGCAGTTTTAACTAATGCTGAAAATATTACTATGAATATGGATGAAGATACCGAGGTTGATACAAATGAAGATAATACCGATGATAATAATTTGTAATTTACAAATATAAAATATAGAATTATAAAGTATATGGCAGAAGAACAAGAAGAAAAACTAATCGAGTCCGAGACAAAAAAAGATGAACATTTAGACGAACATAAACCACCGCCTGCTCGACAACCTATAGATAACTCTGATGCTATAAGCACATCAAATTCCGCGAATACAACCAAAAATATTGAATGGTCTCCTGAGAACGAGATGATAATGGTGGAATGGTGCGACGTTGCACAGTGTTACAAATGGTTGAATGCCCGGTCTTATTCAAAATATTCCTATAAAAATGCTTGGTATACTATTCCTGCTATAGTGTTATCTACAATTAGTGGAACTGCATCTTTTGCGCAAACAAGTTTACCTGTAGAATATCAAGTATACTCTCCTATGGCGATTGGTGCTATCAATATTTTTATTGGTATCTTAACTACTATACATCAATATTTGAAGATATCCGAATTAACAGAGGCACACCGTGTTTCCTCTATTTCTTGGGATAAATTTGCTCGTAATATCCGAATTGAATTGGCAAAAAAGCCAGAAGAACGTATGGATGCAGGCCATTTTTTGAAATTAAACAGGCAAGAGTTTGATAGATTAATGGAAACAAGTCCTATGATTAACTCGGATATTATATCGGAATTCAATTCTACGTTCCAGGGTAAGCCGAATACTATTGAACGTAAACGTTTTGAAGAATTAAAGAAGCCTGATATTTGTAATACGATTGTTAGTGCGAATGAAACACGTCATCATTGGTATTTAGAGATAGATAAACCACATGAAATAATAGATACTTCTACTCAAGACGAAGAAGCAGTTCGAACTAAAGACGAATTGATTCGAACTCAACAAAAGCGTTTATTAGAGAGGGAGGAGGAAATACGAAAAAATGCGGAAAGTTCTCGAGAAGCTGCTCGTAAATTAAGGGAATCTCGCCTTTTATTAGAAAAGCAAGCAAAGGATGCAGAAGAAATTTATAACAAAAAATGTGAAAGTATTTATGAGTATATTTCTAACTTTGAAAAATTATATAGTCGCAGACCAGTTGATAATGAAATAATGAATAATTTAAAAGACGAATTGGACATAGACGTTTTAGAGCGATTTTTAAAAAATTATGACAATAATGTTGTGTAAATTTCTATACAGTTAACATTAATATACCCATAATAGTAATGAATATACCTAATATTTGTTTTGATGAGTAATTTTCCCTGAACAATATGATTCCAACTAAAAACAACAAAACTAGAGAAAATGATTTTAATAGAATATTGTTAATTGCCGGTGTATGTATTTTATCTAACTTTAATAGAAGTGTCGTAGATAATACAGTAAGTAATGAAACAATAAATAATGAAATATATTGCCAGCCATTAAGAACTTTAAAATTTTCATATGTATTTACAAAGAATTTGCGGTCGAAAAAGAATTCATAAATAAAATATGATATCGTTAAAACCATAATAATAGCTGTATTTATAAATAGAAATTCATGAGTTTCGAGACTTTTCAAAATGTGTTTTCTGAAATAAGGTTTTAATAGGTCAAATATGGTTATTACTAGAATATAATGATACATCCTCTTATATACTAAATAAACTTTTATTTTGTATATAACAATAGCAGTTGTGGGTTGGTATTCTAAATTTGCAGTTAAAAATACTAATTACAATTCAACGAATGATTCGGTTCGTTTGACTGACCAATATTCTGTATCATTTTCTTTAAAGCATACCATTTCATAATCTTCCAACGATTTATATTCTGATATATCAATATTATCGTTCAATAGATAAATGGCATCATTCGCAAAAAGTGCAAATCGTTTGATTTTTGAAAGATTATTGAAATTTAATGGTTCTGATGTAAATAAAAAACAAGACCCCAGAGTATTATGAATTACTCGTAAATTAATAATTGATTTGACTGTTTCTCTGGTTTCATCATCTTTATAATTGGAATTATCATACGAACCATTATTATCTTCGCAAATATAAACCGAAATAGGAATAGATATGGCAATATTTTTTGAATTTATTAAATATTTCATAAAACTATTTTCATAGAATGTTTGATAGGTGGTTTCTGATACTGATGTATCTAATATTCTATTTTTATCTACTATTTCGTCTATTATACCCCATATAGTATCTGGTTGGTCTTCAAAATCGAGTTCTGTGAAATCGAATACAGCCACGTACGTGTTATTTTTTAATTTTATAAACCCTTTGTATTTTTCTTTTGCGATTTCTGCGGATAATTGTGTGGTTTGTTGAAATAATGTGGAAACTTGTTCAAAGAATAATTCATTAATATCTTTTTCATCACCACCGCGTTGTTGGTCTTTGTAGATAATTGGGTTATCCGCAGTTGGCTCTTCTCTTATAGGTTGCTCATCAGTTTCTTCGATGAATGGCTCGTTAGTTTCTTCGGTTGGTTGTTCTTCAGAAGGTTGTTCTTCAGTAGGTTGTTCTTCAGTAGGTTGTTCTTCAGTAGGTTGTTCTTCAGTAGGTTGTTCTTCAGTAGGTTGTTCTTCAGTAGGTTGTTCTTCGATAGGTTGTTCTTCGATAGGTTGTTCTTCGATAGGTTGTTCTTCAACCGGCTCTTCTTCGATAGGTTGTTCTTCAATAGGTTGTTCTTCAATAGGTTGTTCTTCAGTAGCTTGTTCTTCGGTAGGTCCTTCTTCGGTAGGTTGTTCTTCAACAGGTTGTTCTTCAACAGGTTTTTCTTCAGTTGGGTTTTCTTCAACAGGTTGTTCTTCGGTAGGTCCTTCTTCGGTAGATTGTTCTTCAACAGGTTGTTCTTCAGCTGGCTGTTTTGGAGCAAATGAATCAATAACTTCTACATTTTGTTGTTCTTCGGTGGCAATAATTACAGGAACTTCTTCATTAATTATCTCGGGTTCTTTCATTTGTGTAGTATCTAAATCCGCAATAGGAAACCCATAAATAAAATTATCTTTTTTGCAATAAAATTCTAATAATGGTAAATCTCCTTCCGAATTTATTCTATATAAACAAAGTGCTATTTTTGCAGGCGCAGTATTATCAAAAACAAAATCTCTCGATAAAGGGTCATCTTTAAGATATTCATATGTCTCGTCTTTGTCTTCATAATCATCTTCATCTTCTTCATAGTCTTCGTTTATATCAATTTCATTATCGGCAGGTTCTTCAATATAATCACCATTTGTCTCTATTCCGTTGCTATCTTCGGAAGGTTTATTTTCAACTTCGTTGACCTCTGTAATTTCTTCCGGTTTCTCTGGTGTTTCTTTTTCCAGTAATTCATAAGATGAAACCACCGTTCTATTATTACCCATAAATTTTTGTATTATTAAATCTCTTATTTTTTTATCAACGTCCCCCATCTATATAGAGTATGCCATAAAAATAATTATATGTTATAAACATTTATTAATTAAAAAAATAATATAAACAATTTTCGATTAGTATATTATCTAAACAAGCCTATCGAAATCTAACTAACTTCTCAATCTATCATTTGGTCTAAATGTTTTACGAAGATGATTTGTTTCACCCAAATAATGAAAATAATAGTATGATTAATCAACATTATATCCCTGATGATGATACTATAAATAGTGGTTCGACTCGCAATCGCGCTACTAATGTTAGACAATTGAACATATTGGAAAATTATAAAAAACTGGACTCTAATTATCATGTTGTTACTAAAATGGTAAATAATAAGAAGAAACAAGTTGAGGTATATACATCCCCTATTACTCCTGGAGCTCAAATTCGCGATGCCATAACCGGAAGTAGGTTTCCTTTGCTAAAAATCGGGTCATTCTGCGAAGATTTATTTTTCAAAGTGAAGATTGCGAATGGCTCACTTAACAAAGATGACGGAAGCCTTTTCTTTGATAGTCCGGAAGCATATGAGCGACATATGTTAGCAAGCGTTGCTACTGAAGATAAGCAAAGATGGTCTGTAAAATTTGCTATAGCAAGACAGCGATACTTGGAATAAAGTATAAATAAAAACCTAATAAAATTATCTTGTAAAATAATATAACTATAATGATTTGGAGAGCTCTATTAATTAATTTACTATTAAATAATAGAATGTTTTGGAAATTAAACAGCAATTTTTACTATAAAAATCAAAAAATAAATTCAGTAATTGATTCAATACCAGAAAAAAATTATACTAAACGGAAATCCACGCCCACTCCTACCCCTTTATTACCTAGTTTTTTTAAACCAAGAAATAGTAGTTTTTTTACTGGTTATGATGAAAGATTTGGAGCAGAAAATAAAACAGAAAATGCGTTTGTGGTTATGAATATAACCAAATTTTTAATGCAAATGAAATTATTGAATGATTTAGAAAATCTTGATATCTCGCAGAATGATAAATTAAAATTAATTGAAACCTACAATAAAGACGCAGCTCCATCGAAATATGGCCAGAATAAAGAATCGGGTGGCCTATTTAGAGATTGGTAATGTAAATAAAATATCATTATATTACAATGTACGAATCTCCTATTCCATTAGTTGCCTATGTATTAGTAGGTTTTACATCATCAATTTTAGCAATTGTTTCAGTTATGGATAAACAACCAACCAGTCAAAACTCAAATTCATCAGCTACAAGTATGTTGCCTTCAATTGGTTCTGTACCTGTAGCAAAACCAATTGCTCAACCAGTTTTCGGTGGTAAAAAAAATAAAACGCATTCAAAAAAACATAAAAATAACAAAACGACCAAAAAAAATTGAATTCTTTTATAGTTTATTATAATAACTTCAATATTATAATAAATCATGACAGCAATACATGCAATTTCGATGGGAAATATATCGGACCTATTTTCTATAATAGAAAAACGAAACATAGATACTCCTTTTACAAAGGTATATGTTTCAATTGGAAGCAAGTACAACGAAAGTGTGGTTTCATTCAATCTTCATAAAACATGGGACCATCGCATCAATCAATATACGTATTTAAAAGCAAAAACAAATGCGATTTCACAAATGATTCCCGATTTTATCATGAATAATGAGGAAGAAAAAATACTCGTGATAACAATAGACCAATTTAAAAATGAGACAACACAGGAAATATTAGAAAAATATATGCGCGATAGTGTAAATAATATAGATATAGTATTATTTGACCAATTTTGTGGTCGTTTGTTTTTAGAAAACTTTTTAGAAAAACTACTCGACTTTTCTGTTAAAAATTCTATATCAGAGAGAAACTTACTTATTTGTAATTACGTCAAGTTCATGAATGAACCAAATGCGACTGAACGAGAAGCAGAAACCGTTATACCGGAAACTATCCAGCGCATTCTTGATAAATTTGAAAAGGGGAAATATGCTTATAGTTTCTATGAGTGGTTTGGATACCGGTTTTATTTGTATAACTTTATTTATAACTATAAGAAGGTGGTTTGTTTGTTCAATCGGTCGTCGCTTATGAAAGAATTAAGTCAATTCATACAAAATAGGTATTTGAATGGAATGTCTATAGAAGAGTCGAGGGGGAAACAGAAATTGCGATTTTTAGATAGTATTTATGACATTACTATGCCAACATCATATACAGATGGGTTCACAACTAGTCTGAAGGATTACTTGATAGAGAATGGAGAGCTAGAGTTGTTTTAGAAAGTTTATTTCAACATAGTCATGGCTCTTGTAAAAAAATCTCGAATAGCCGTTTTATCCGCACCTATAACTATATCGTCGGGAACATAGGTATTATTCCCTTTTTTATAACATAGTAATACAGGAATACCGTTAACAATTCGTTTTGTTTTAAGGAAAGAATATACATCGGGATATAAATCAATATCAATATTCATACATTGAACCGTGTCTGGTAAAACAGCAAAAGTATATTCTAAATCTTTTTCGATTATTTGACAAGGACCACACCATTTAGCGCCGAATTTCATAATAATAATTCCTGGGTTTGTTTTGATAATATCCATGAAATGATTGCGGTCTTTGATTTCTGTAATAACGGGCAAGGGCATCTGTAAATATATCAATATTAATATTAATAAAATATTGATATATTTTTAATTCTATTTCACATAAATATAATCTAAAATTATCTTTTTAGATTATAGATTATACAAATATAAATAATAATGAACTCCACTCAAAAGACACATAATTTAAATATTCACATGTATAAATTAGATGAATTACTTGCACTTTTCAGTCTGACATATAATATTTCAATAGAGGATATGAAACGAGCAAAAAAAAAGGTATTGATGACGCACCCAGATAAATCGAAACTGTCACCCGAATATTTTTTATTCTACAAAAAAGCGTTTGATATAGTTTTACGTTTTTATGAAGACCAAAATAGGCAAAATCAATCTATGACAGATGAGTCTATCAAATATCAACCTATGAAAACGCACGACGTGAATACAAAAAAAATAACTTCGACAATAAACGATATGTCCAAGACAGATTTTCAGCATAAATTCAATCAATTATTTGAAGCAAATATGTCATCAAAACCCGACCCCACTAAAAATGAATGGTTCTCTAAAGATGAACCTATTTATAATATCGATGAAAAGGTAAATAGTAAAAACATGGGGCAGGTATTTGATAAAATAAAGGATACACAAGCAAGTATGGTTCGATATCGTGGTGTTGAGAACCTTGTTGTAAATAGTGGTTCAGGAACTCGGCTTTATGATGTTGATGATGATGAAACCGATGAATATGTTAGTTGTGACCCCTTTAGTAAATTAAAATATGATGATTTACGAAAGGTTCATAAAGACCAGACAGTTTTAGCTGTTAGTGAACGCGATTTTCAAAAGGTTCATCAATATTCATCTGTTGACCATTTTATGAGAGAACGTGGAAAACACAATTTAACCCCTTTGGAAAAAGCAGAGGCTGAAACTATGTTATCACAACAAGACGAAATATATAGACAACGAATGATGCAGAAGGAATATTATTCTAAATTGAAAACTATGGAATACGAACAAAAAAACAAGACTGTTTTAGGGCAATTTCTACGATTAAAAAATTAGTATATAGTATAATAATATATATACTAATGCAAAGCGAAAAGGTCGATAATTTATCGCCTGAATGGGGAATTATGTTAACTCTACAGAATGCTATTAATGTTCGTATTGGAACACAATCATGGAAAAAATACATTAATGCAGCCTTTTGGAATTATATATCGACTCCTATAAATTTTACTATAACATTATTTACAGCGTTATCCGCTGGGCAGACTGGAACTAATAGTAATTTTTTATCTCAAGACCAGCTTTTCTATATTTTATTTGTTTCATTTGTTCTCTCCGTAATCAATACATTTTTTAAATTGAAGGACAAGGCCATCTTGAATTACGATGCTTTGAAACAATATGAGATATTTGGTTCTGAATTTGAAAAGATTTATTATACGAATGTGGAATCAGACGAGGATTTGAAAAAGAAATACAATGCATATCTCATATTGCAGGAAGATATTAATAAATACAATATGAGTGGAGGTATAGATAATGTTAATTATGCTACTGAGTTGATTTATCTTTGTTTAAAACGGTTTTTTGAAGATAAAATGAAACGAATAGCCTTCCGCGACCGTTATTGGGTATTAGATGGGGTCCCATTAGCACGATATCCAAACAGTTTTCCTATTGATATTGATAAACATTTTCGACAAGATTTTAGCACATTAGAAGCTTTGAATGGGAAAAAAAAGGTAACCTTTACTGTATTAAATGAAGTACCTGAAGACGAAAAAATGAACGAATTTTTAAATGAAGGACCGTTTCAAATTGGTGAAAAAATTATAGAAAATATGGACAGAGATGATGTGAATTTATCAGGTGAGATGGTTACAAAAAGTCCAGGTGCAGCATTAGTATCAACAATTAATATTGTTAAACGACCAAAACCGACACAGTCTAAACGAGAACCAGTTAATCCGGTTCACGATGATAGTGTAGAAACAAAGCGATATTTTGAAGCAAAGACAGGGAGACGTTCTCCAGAAATTGCGCAATCGGCTAATAGCAGAGCCGAAACAAAACAATATTTTCAAGCAAGGTCACGAACGCCTTCTCCAGAAACTTTACCTTCTTATAGAGCAGATAGACCCAAAGCGCCCCAAAATGTTAGAGGTTCCCCTCCATTACCACCAAGATACTATTCACCTGCGATTTTTCCGAAATCTGTGCCTTTACCAGAACCGCCAAATATTATAGAAAGTGCCATATCACCATCTCGTACTAATTCTAATGCTATTCGTCCAACAGCAAGAAAAAGCGGAGAGTCAAAAGAAGGCGATACCCAGAACATAACATTTACGTTTTATGAGGTTGATTATACAGAAGATGCACAATCGGTCTATGACAAAGAAAAAGCAGAAAAACTTAGGAGGGATTTCTATATTAATATGGACGCATTTCGTAATGGCGAAATTTATGAAGATATGCCTATTTTTAAATATCTTCCGATTGAGGAGGTGCAAAGATATTTCAGTAAATATTATCATGTTTTGTCTAGTGTCAACTCATATTTTAATTATTATAGTAGATTAACAAAACAAGACCTTATCGAAGTATTATCTAATAATATACTTACTTATACTATGAACCACAGTCTTATGGATTTAATGATAGGTCTTTGTTTGGATGAAGTAGAAGCAAACAAAATAATATTTGAGGGAGTATGTAATTATGTCAAAATTTATTCGAATGAAGCAACCGAACTTGTTTATCATGAACTACGAAATAAATCACAAACATCGGAAGAGAGAGAACGTGAAATAAAATATTACAAAAATATGTATACCACCGATTTTTTTTCTGACGATGAACTATTTGATGGTTTTATAAACATTAAATATGGAGATGCTAATGACCCTCTAGAAGGAATCTGTCCGCATAGAGAAAAATCAACTAACGCCGATTTATTAAGTATCATACCTACATATGAATTTTTGAAAATTGGCGATATACTGAGAAATAAAATAGTAAATTATAAATATATTCACACATTTTTTATGGTAATATTTGGTCTCAATTATTTTGAGTCGACTCAGATGATATATAATATATTTTTTTATTACCTTGACCAAGATTCACGTATACATGCTATTGATGAGATTAAACGTATCGCAGGTGAAAGAAGAGTAACTTCCACAAATTAACATTTATTTCCCTCGGTAAGGATTTCTGAGTAAAGGCATGCCAAGTTTCTAAAATGTACTTGTTTAAGGTCTATCCATGTTTTTGTATCCAAATTGATACAAATCAACAGAAGACCCATATCCTATTCGTGGATAAATACATTTATCCACGAATAGAGATTAAGTACATAAAAATAAAAAATTCATCGTCTCAACCACGGTTTATCCATGTCTAACATAGCCCCTTCATAATTAACCGTTCTATTTTCAATATCACTATAACTCTCATATTGTGTAACTGTCGGTGGTGTTATCATATACCAAAAATCTTGACACTGTAAACGCTTCCAATACATATCAAGTGCATATGTTGAATGATTTTTTGGTTCCCTCATTAGGTTTTTTGCACTTTCCCTGAAATTTTCCAAAAGAGTATCATAATAATGGCTTTTTACAACATAGCCAGTAGTTGTTTGACAGTAAAAAACGCGAGCACAATAATCTTCAACCTGTTGATATGGTGGAACATTATTACCACCGATTATTAATAAATCCCACATTATTTTATCATTCTCATAAAATTTCTGTAAATTTGATTTGAACAACTCGGGATTCGTGAATGTAATATCATCTTCACAAATAAAAACATGTTCATACCCTCGTTGTTTTGCTAATTCCAAACATCGAATATGACTTAGTGTGCAACCTACCGACCCAATCTGTGTTTTTACTGCTTTTATTCGTTCGGCATTAATACCCATTTTTTCAAACTCAGCATTCGCGTGTTCTAATCTGTCGAGTCTCTCTTCCAAATTGATAAAAAGGGTGTTTTCAAAAAGCTCCATCGAGAACCTAATATAAATTATATAAATAATCATTTTTATATAATTTTGAAACATGTTTATCTATTTGGTTAACTTCTCGTGGCTAACCATTAACCACACTTGACACATTTTCATCTTGAATTATGCCTGATTGAGTTCTCGATAGCGGTGCTTCATTTCCTCCAAAATCAAATCTATCTACCAAGCTTTTCAATTCTATCTTCATCTTTTCTATAGTCAATTTCATTTCTGCGAGTTCATTTTTTAATCCAGTTATTTCATCTGAATTATTAGATGGTTGTTCTATTTGGAATGTTATATTCGGCTTCACTAGTTCAACCGGTGATTTTTCGGGAGAACTTGAAACTACAGTAGGATTAACTACATTTCCAGTTGTATTTTGATTAATAACGGGGGGTGGAGCATATAATTTGAATTCTGCCTCACGCTCCTGTAATTGTTTTTTAATTAATTCATCCATATTAGAAATGACACCATCTTCTATTTTTTCACTAAAATTTACTTCAGCTGGCGCTTTCTTTTCTAACATAGTTTCATATTCGCGTTGTCTATCTAAAAACTGTCGATTAAATAAATCTGCACGAGTATCTGGAACTAGTGGTGGCGTTGGTATATTAGCAGGTTCCTTAGAAGAATCTACAAAAGAACTAATTGTATTGTTATTACGTTCATAAATAAAATGATTGTCGGTTGGCGGGGCAGCACGAACCACTTGAATCATATATGATAACGTATCTTTATTCAATTGATTTAGTTGTGTCTTATCTAACGTGCGGTGTTTATTCATATTATAAAAATGTTCAATAATACTTCTGAACCATTTTTCCTTTTGAGCGGCGCTTTGATTAGATAACATTGCCGTTAAAAACTGGTTTTGATTTACAATATTCCATAACAGTTCTTGATTTTCAGGATGAACATAAAGAGACATAATATAGATATAATTGTTGATATATCTATATTGATTTTTATTTTTTTGTTTTTCTTGTTCGTCGAGTTTTTTTATTAAAATTTCTCGTTTTTTTTCCTCCGGTTGCCTTCGTTTTTTTCCTTCGCTTTCCTTCTTCTTCCAGCTCTTCTTTTCTATTAAACAAATGACTTTCAAATACTAAAGGGTTTTTCTCAGAAATAAAAAAATTATTAATATCTTTTGTATTTCCTTGTGTTTCTCCTGTACTTTTAACGTATGCGAATAAATTTTTTAAAAGATAATTAACTTTATCCATATTGTTAACTCTAGAATTGCGGTCATCTACAACAAAATGTATGTCGCCATAATATGCGCCATTTTCTTCATCAAACATAAATCCTTCTCCGTTTAACGTATCTGACGGATAAATCTTCATAGTTATTGTGGTTTTATCTTTTTCATTCACCCAGTCAGGTGGTGATGTTGACATAATAATAAATCTTATCTATATTATTATGACAAAATAATTGTCCTAATTTTTATTAAAATATATTTCCCTATATTTTTCTACATGTTTATCTGGTATGGGTTTATCTTTAAAGAACCGTATCTTTTCAGTATAATCTTCAAATTGCTTCCCTTCGGTTTCATTCGTTAACATAGTAATGATAAAAAATAACGCATACATACCACATTCGGTTGTTCCCATCTGATGTTCTACTGGACAATTCTCATATATATGAATATGCTTCGGTGGTTTTCGGTTTGAACCTTGGTCAATAATACGTTTCACAAATGCGTCTATTTGAGGCTGTATTTTTTCACCAGCGCTGTCTAAATAAAATATGAAATCATCTTCTAAATCAATAAAAACAGAAACCCAATGAGAACCACTTTGATTATGTTTATCTAAATTAAACACGACTCCTATTTTTGTTTTGCCTTCTTTTAAATATTTATCAAGTGAAAATGTACATAATTCTTTCCAAACACATTCTCCATCCATATCCGATGGACGACTATCAAAATCAATTGGTGTAGGCCCAATTACTTTGAAATTAGGATAAACCTCTTCATATTGTTTTAAAACATCAAAGATATCGTAGTTCGATAACCAAGTATTTGGATTTTCGCTCCATTCTTCGGGTTGTTTTGGAGCAAATAATTGTTTTATTATTTCGTTTCGTTTTGACACGTCTTTTATAACATCAAATAAACAATCTTCTTTGGAACATGTTTCCATACGTTCTTTTAAATCAAGTAAGATTTGAGTATGGTTATTTGACATAATTTTTTTATCTGGATATTGCTTATTATAAGAATCTCTTAATTTCATTAATACTTCTTTTGTTAAACAGCTATCTTCATTAATAGTTTTGCCTTTAACTGCGGGACTACAATTTAGTTTTTTGAAGGGTGTTCTTTTTTTAGTATGTGCGGTATTACTTCCACCTCTTGTTCGTTTTCTGTATTTCTTTCTATTTTTGGTTTTCCTTGGCATATATATATTATTCATATTTTTTCCGTGGTATAAATCCTAAAGCAAATGCATTTATGTTTGCTTGGGTTTGTGACTTCTTTTTTATGCGTTCTCCTCCCCAAAAGGATGCCGAAGCATTCGTTTTGCTAAAAGAATTTTCTGAAGCGGGAGTATCCATAATTCCAAACATCGTGTCATCGTCTTCGGATTTGTTATATTCGTTTGCAGATTCAACTTCTTTTACTTTGAAATAGCGTATTAGTGTTTTTGTGTAATATTCAAACGCCTCGTTTACTTCGTTTGTAATAGCCATTTCTGGATTTTCTATAAGTTCATCGGTTAATTGAAAAATAGATGATTTATATTGGTTCATATTAGAATAGTATTCTTCTAGTTCAGAATGACGTTTTGGGTCTGTTTTTGAAATATATTTATTGTATTGTGTTTTATTCATTAAAAGTTCTAGTGTGATTTTATCAATTAGTGGGTTGGATTCTAGGGGACTTTCTGTTGTATCCGACATATTATATATTATAAAAAGCATTATATATTATTTTACAATTTTTACTATTTTGTTACGCTTTTACCTTTCTAGTTTTACGAGCAGCTAGTTTGGCAGCTTTTTCTGCATCCTTCTCTGCTTTTCGTGTCGCTTTATCGGCTTCTTTTTGACGCTTTTTTTCTTCGCGTTCAATTAAAATGGCCTGTTTTTTCTCTTCGCGCTCCCGTTCACGCACCAATTTTTTCTCTTGTTTTTCCTTTTCTTTCATTCTAACTTTTTCCTCTTTTTCTAATTCTTCCTGATGAATGCGCGTATCAATATCTAATAAATTATCATAGATTTTACCTCTATATTTACTGAGTAGCTGTTTAAGTAATTCATCGTTAATTTCTTCTTTTATCTCTCCCTGTTTTCGTAGAGTCTTTCGTAGCTTCTTTTCAGCAGTAGCAATTTCGCGTTTTTCTTTTTTATCCTGTTTCAACCTATTTTTCAACGTTTTTCGTATATCAACGAATTTTCTTTTACGCAATTTTTCAGTAGCTTGAATGGATTTTTTGAACTCTTTTTGTGCGCGTAAGGTTTCTTTTCTCTTAAGACCCACTAAATTACGAACTGTCTTACGTTCGTCTTTAATAGTAAGACGAATTACTCGCTTCTCCAAATCATTCAGCTCTTTGTTTTTTAACATCTGTTTCATATATTCAATCCGTTTTTTATAATTTACCATATCACTCCTGAGACGCTGTTGTAATTCAGCTATTTTGCCATTAAACTCATTAATTTCTTGGTCGTATTGTTGTATTGTCGGATGCTCTTTTATCAATTCTTGTAAGGGCGCGTTTTCTGTAATCTTAACAGAGCATTTATTTTTTAAATTGAAAAGCATAGTATCTTTATATGCCTCATAGTCATCTGCATATTTTTCTATGTTCTCTTTCATTTCACCGAGTGTTTCTCTCTTTAATAAATTACGGGCTTTTATAGTTTCTTTCATTTCTTTTATCGTATCGCGAATTCGTTTAATTTCATCCTTGGCCTCTTGAACAAGTTGTTTAATATTAAATTTAACTATTTTTTCACACTCTTTTAAATATTTGCCGTCAAATTCTCCGCAAACTTCATTTTTCAAATACATAAATTTATTAGGGTCTAAATCATTCAATTCATCATTAATTTCCTTGTTTTTCTCTACTACCTTTTCTTTTAATTCGGAAATTTCAGAATCCATGTAATTGCGCACTAATTTTTTATCAAACAGTCTAGCTTGTCTCAAATCATCAGTTATTGGGGTATTAATAAATTCTATTTGGGGTTGTGCGAATTGACGAGCATCTTTTTCTCGGTTCAAATAACTAACATATCCAGCAATATCGTCCAAATATTTTGCTCTCCCTTCTTCCGTAAATTCCCCCAATTCATTCAAATAGTCCGCGGAAAAATCATTAAATTCGGTAGGTAATTGTTCTCTCGTGGTCCTACATAAATTGAGTAATTTTATTAATTCCATCGGGTCTTGTGTTATTGGAGTTGCTGTCATTAAAAGCAATTTTACAGAATCTCTACCAGAAATTAAATAAGAATTCATAAGAGATTGATGTAGGGCATTCATATCGGGTCTTTCTATAGATGATAAATCACCGCCACCATATAATTTATGTGCTTCGTCGATAATTAACAGAGTTTTACGTAGTGGGTCAACTTCTCCGTTTATTTTTACGAGTGTTTTATAAAGCGCGTTTTTTTTAGATACTAAATTACTGAATTGTTTATAAGACATAGGACGAATACGCCATGATTTTGATAAAAGTCGAATACGCTTGTTTTGTTCGTCGGGAATTTTTAAGTCTGAGTGTTGTATTTGATGACTTATGTTATCATTACATACTTGTTCAAACATGTTTTTCCAAATATCGTTTTTAAGCGTAGTTCTCGTTACCCATAAAATAGTATATCCTTCTTTTTCAAAACTACTAGTTGCAGTAGCTATTGCGGTGCAGGTTTTCCCCGTTCCAACTGAATGATTTAATAACATACCTTTGATAGGATTAGACGGTGTAAAAAAATGCTTTATAAAGTCTTGGGTAGGCGTATATTTCATAATTTCTCCAGCTCCACCATCTTTTTTTTCTGAACACATGTTCTCCATTTTAATGTTATCCCAAGCAAATTCACTAAATTTGTCATTAATATGTTTGCGTAATTCATCGTGTTTCATTCGCGGAATATCTTCCAAAATAGGTGGTGGAATAACGAAAGCGGGTTTTTCACCTCGTAAAATTAAGCGTTTTTTTGGACCCCCGCCATGTTTTATATCTTCATTTTCTTCAAGTTCTCCGCCATATACAAATTCCGCTCCAGCCGGGAGAGTTTCTTCCTCATCATCTTCGTTGGGAATAGAAAAACTATGTATGTTTTTATTTAAATCATAATCTACAGAACCGAGAACCGTGGTTTTTTCCAAATCATGAGAAAAATGATGTAATCTAACGTCAATATTTAGGGTTTTTAAATAGAGTTCCATCGTGGTTTTATTATCTAAGAAATTCTTTTGAAGAAATTCAGGTATAGATAGGTCATAAACATATACATAAAGAGGCCAACCACGAGTAGGATGAAAATCCAAACCGAGTTGTCCGCACGTTCTCGTACTACGTCCAATAACCTGTTTTTGGTCCGAAGGAACAACAGACGGTTCAAATATGTGCACATATTTAACATCAAACAAATCTATTCCTTCTTTGAAACCGCTGTCCATAACAATAATACGTGCCAATTCGCCGTGTGTATTTTCAGGACGCTGATTAAATCTGCGTAAAATTTCCTTTTTATCCTTAACACTTATGTTTTGGTCATAAACGGAAATAGAACTCAACAAATAAAAGTTCTCTCCATTTGTTTTTAAAAGTTCATCCTCGGATAATAGTTGGATTTTTCCATATCGTTTTTCCTTTTTTGGTTTTTTAGGACTCCCGTCACCGCCTTTTTGTTCATCTTCGTCATCATCTGTATCATAATCTGTTTCTTTATTTTCATCGGGATTCGCGGGCCTTTTTAATATGGCGTTATAACCAAGATTCATTCCTTTAGCTATTAATGCAGAAGCTAGTAATCTTGCCCCATATGAAGCGGATTTTACATCAGAAAATATGAAATGTTTGAATAATTTCCCATGTTTTTTCTTATCTTTTTTGTCTAATTCCTCTATTTTTTTTAACAAGGTTTCTAATTTTGGAGAATGGTCTGGGATATCATTTAGTAAAGTTTCTTTATCAAATTTTTCATCGTCGAATCTATATTTTTTCGCGGGTTTGCTCCAGTTAGAATTTTTACGTATGCATGTTGGTTCATAAGTCATAATTTTCTCTTCATGCATTAGCGTTTCTAAATCATTTTCATCGTCATCTGACATAAAATAATCACTATATATTATGTTGTATAAAAAATATAATCTTATAATATAATAAAATAATGGCAGCTTTTGTACCTACACTTTCAGTACCTATATTAACTTCATCTCAAACTAGCTCGGCAAATTTAGGTGGTCCTTTCCGTGGATATTCCCCTCAACAAACTCTCGGTAATTTTAAAAGTAGTGAAAACGTTATGGCTCGACGTGTTTTAGTTAAATCATGGAACACTCAATATGCAAACGGAACATACAATAATAAGGGTCGCATTACTACGCCTTTCCGTGCTATAAATAATTCTGGAGATTTTCTCTCTCGTTTTAATTACAGTTGTGGTGGGTCGAATCAAGTAAATGCTAGCAGACCTGGTAGAAAAAGCAGTATTGGAACTATACCACAAATGTGTGATGGAACCGGCGTTCCTGCATCAAACTGTAACGTTCGTTTTGTGGCGGATTCTTCTGATTACACCACATTTAGAAAGCAAAAGGCGATGAACCAAACATATAATGATTTGAAATTTGGCGGAGACCAAAGCAACGCTTCGTATTCCATCCGCATGGCTGTTCATCGACGATAAATAATTTCTGAAATTTATTCTATGATTATGATATATTAGCATAATTATAAAATGTATAAGATGATGTTTAGTATTAATAATATTAATAATGGTAAATTAACAGCAAAGACTGCTATGCCACAAAAAGATAGCACATCAGACAGTAATAGTAGTTTCGAGATGGGGCGACGAATCTATAATCAACAACAGCATTTTATAAATGCAACGAAAACACAAACCCATTCAAATTGGACATCGGCAACAAATACGAATAGTATTACTCGTAGTTCGAATGACGTTGTTTCAACTAAGAAAGGAAAATGGTTTGGAAACCGGGATTCATCACAAGTTATTGCTAATCGTCGAAATACGGCTATTGGTAAGGGGTCTATAAATACATCAGTTGCACCTATTTCGTTTACTACAGATAGGGTTATAAATACTACGAATGATGCTATTAGACGGGTTCGCGCAGGTGGAGCAGTTGCTCCAGCAAAAAAAGGAGCAAATCGTAATAATGGGTTAACACCAGCGTTTAGACCAGCCACTTCAACGAATGATATTTATGGAATTAAACAACCGGTCCTTTATCATTAAAAATAATTTCGCATAATAAAATATAAAATGTATAATTATTTAGTCGAATTTTTAGGGGCAGCTTTATTTATTTATGTTATTTTAGCAACCGGAAATCCTTTAGCAATTGGAGCTGCATTAGCTTTAATTATCTTATTAACTACTTCTATATCGGGTGGACATATTAATCCTGCAGTATCTATTGTAATGGCATCTGCAGGTAAATTACCAACCTCTGATTTAATTCCCTATTGCTTAGCACAAATCTTTGGCGGATTAACTGCGCTGGAGATTTACAAACGTTATAAAATTTAATCTATAAATAAAATGAATAATATTTTGTGAAATATTCATTTTATTAATTTCAAAAGCGGTTTACCAACATATTGTTCTGGTAAAAACCGTTCGTGGTAATGATTTACATTTGAATTAAATAATGCAGAGAACATATTACAGTTACTTGTTATCCAATATTCCGGGTCTGTATATTTTACACCAATATTTGGATTTAATGTTCGAATATGTGACGATTTAGACCACCAAAAGTTTCCAGAGAAGTGATAAATCTCTTGATATTCTTCCTTTTGTAAATTAACACCAACAACGGTATGTGTCTCTAATCTAGATAGGCATTCTTCATGTAAATGAATATTAAAATAAGTCAAATAATTAACCCAGTCTTCTACACATGGATTAGTCCCATTATGCTGAATGCCTTTACTGTGAATATACAATACATTAAAATCAAAATTCCTTGAATTTTCATGTAAATAATATAAAGTAGGGCGTTCATAATATGACATATTTTCAGAATGATACAAAATCTCAATCTTTGGGTCCTTGAAAATTGGATTAGACAAATTATTTTTATCGCCTAATACCCCACAATATATTCCAGTTAATTTATCGTATAAACCAGATGATTTGATTTCATTCAATAGTTTATTCACAACAGATTCCCAATTATTTATACAACATATATGAAAAAATACATAAATCGGTTTTTTGCTCATTTATGTATTTTATTTGAAAAGTGCTTTATTTAGTTTTATTCAACAATCTATAAAAAACAAATAATCCTACAACTGTAAGAGAACCTATATAAAACCCTGTAACGTAGTCGATTTTTGGGCTAACTGGTTTTTCAGGAGCAATATCAATACTTTCATATTTTGTTAAAGGTTCTTCAGACCCATGTTCTCCAACAACAACATAATAATTGGACTTTTTATCAGTTGTTCTTTTAATAGAAATGGGAACTTGTTCTTTATCGCTACTTTTGAATTCGCTACCATGAATTTTATTGAAGGTAGTTTCACTTGCTAAATAATTATGTTGGTCTTCTTTTTGCGTCATCAATTATATATCTATATGTTGATAGATTTTTCTATTCTAAAATATGCTTAAAGATAAATTTACAAATAAATATATCAGAATGTGTGGAATATTAGCTATTTTGAATAACACCTCGGAGATTACTACCCAAACTATTGAGGCGGAATTTCAGAATGGTAAGGGGAGAGGTCCTGAGTATTCAATAATAAAACCAGTTATGTTAAAAACCATCTTTGGGTTTCACCGATTAGCTATTAATGGTTTGAATAATGAATCAAACCAGCCAATTATAATAGGAGATATTGGTTTGATATGCAATGGCGAAATCTATAATTATAAAGAATTGTATAATCTAATGGATGTGGAAGCTACAACAGATTCAGACTGTGAAGTTATTATCCATTTATACCGAAAATATGATATTGAACAAACATTACAAATGTTAGATGGTGTATTCTCATTTGTTCTTATTGATTATAGGTTATCAAGCCCCGAATCAAAAATAATTGTGGCTAGAGACCCATACGGTGTTAGACCTCTATATATGTTGAGTCCTGAAAAACTGTCAGATGAGCAAAATAACGCAAATGTATTTTGTTTTGCGAGTGAAATGAAGGTTTTAACTGAATTCAAAGAGACCCTAAATAAATATGAGAGAATTGAGAGTCAAAAATCGAGACGTAATAATATATTTGACCCACGAGAACGAAAACAGTATAAGATAAGTCAGTTCTTTCCTGGAAGATATCATGTGTATGATTTGAAATTATCAGTTTGTTCAGCGTGGAAGTTGCAAGTAGATAAAGCTTATCACAAAATAGGATTTCATACCAATATGTTTAATAATAAAATTCAAATGGCGGATGTTCTAAAAAACATTCGCTGTTATTTGACGTCGGCTGTTGAAAAAAGATGTATTACTACGGAAAGACCGATTGCATGTCTATTATCCGGAGGATTAGACAGTAGTTTAATTACTGCTTTGGTTAGCGAATTTCATAAAAAGAATAATTTACCGCTCTTGGAAACATACAGTATTGGATTGGCTGGGTCGGAAGATTTAAAATACGCAAAAATAGTTGCTGATTATTTGGGAACAAAACATACTGAAATTGTTTTGAAAGAACAGGATTTCTTAGATGTTATACCCGATGTAATATATGCGATTGAGAGTTATGATACTACTACGGTTCGGGCTAGTATTGGCAACTGGCTTTTAGGTAGATATATATCAAAGAATAGCGAAGCAAAGGTTATTTTTAATGGCGACGGTTCAGATGAATTGGCTGGAGGATATTTGTATATGAATTACGCACCAGACATAATAGAATTTGATTCAGAAACACGTAGGCTATTAAAAGATATTCACACATTTGATGTCTTACGTTCGGATAAATCTATCTCATCTCACGGGTTAGAACCGAGAACGCCATTTTTAGACCGAACTTTTGTTCAAATGTATATGAATATCCCGTTGAATTTGAGATGTCATTTTACCTCGGGCAATCAGGAAAAGTATTTGATTCGCAAAGCATTTTCATCAGAAGAAATGAAAAATCTCGACGGCAATTCATTATTACCTGATGAAATTCTATGGCGTAAAAAAGAGGCTTTCAGCGATGGTGTTTCAAAGCATTCGCGTTCACTATATGAAATAATACAAGAACATACGGAGAAAATATTTACAAAGTTCGAAATGATGGATTTTGAATATTTAAAAAACTCTCCAGATACATACAGAAAAGTAGCACAAATAAATCTGAGTATTGACTATCTACTTCCAACTACATCGGAGCAGTATTATTATCGCAAAATTTTTGAACACTATTATAAAAATTGTGGAGATATATTGCCTTATTTTTGGATGCCGAGATACGTAAATGCCACAGATGCGAGTGCAAGAACTTTGGATATTTACAAAAAAAAAGAAGAACTAGAAGTAGAACTAGAACTATAACAAGAAAGATAAAATAATAATATCATTCAATCATATTTGCCCAATAAAGTCTCTCTTTCATTCAAAGAGATAAGATATTGTGAAACAGAATGACAATTTGAAAATCTCTCCATCTCTTTATTTATAATAGTTTTTGAATATGAACACATAGGTCTATTATTACCTTCTACAATTTTTTTTATGTCTATATTAATGGAATCCATTACTCTATAAATACCGATAAATTTTGACTTTTCCTTTTCTGTCCGTTGTTTGGATAAAATATCTTTTTCGAATTTTCTCAAAATTTCTTTGCTGGAAATTGTAAGTATTTTCGCTTTCGTTTCATTTTCAAACGAGTCAAATAATGATTTTGCGCCATTATTTGATTCCATGTTGCTGTGGGAATTCATAATTATTGTGTTGTGATTTTGTTATGAATATTTTATTAACAAGAAAACTTTCAATTTTTCTAGATATACAATATATATACAAAATGAGCGATGGAAATATTATTCGAATAGATATAGATATTCATTCTCATAATAAAAAGATGAAAGATAAATTAAAAAAGTTTGTGGAGAACTATAAAATACATCGTGATAAATTATGCAAACATTTATCATCTGGAACCGACCTTCCTGTTCCGGATTCTATCGGAGAATATAAAGAATATGAAAATGGAAAAATATATTATTTATTTGATAAAACCAAAAACGAAATTGTTGCTTTTGCAATAACAAGCACAGACCGCCACAATATCACGACTTTAGATTGGTTATGTTCATCAAACAATATTGATAAAAAAACGACTAAAATGGATGGAAAGCCTTTAGGTATATATTTATTAGACGTTGCATATGACGAATATGTAAATAAAAACGAAGGAGGCGTACTCAAAATAGATCCAGCGAATCCAGAACTTGTTTCTTATTATTCAAAATGGAAAACACCTAGTTTACCTTCTGAAGATGTAGGAATTATCGAGTCTTTGCCTGATACAATTTTTAATACAGGTGGATATCTAGTATATTTTGACAAAGAATTGGACTTAAGCAACGAACAAATAAATGATTGTATTTATGATATTAGGATTTTTGAAAAATTATGTGAGAATTTAGGATTAGGACCTTATGATGTAAGAGAGATATATAAAACCACAGAAACAATAAAGAGTTATTTAGAAAAAATTATAGGTAAACTAGCTGACCCAGATGATAGAAAAATGTTTGAATATCAACTTGACACATTTAACTATTGCAGTATGTCCCAAGTTCAAAAAGAATTGCGAAAAATATATCTAAAAAAAATCAATAAAACAATAATGCCCAAAAGAGAAAGAAGTATTGTTTTGCGAACAATAGATATTATTGAAGATGCTAAAAATGATTACAAAGAATTAAAAGAATTTTTTCACAATTTTAAAATTTATTATTTTTCAGGGAAATTATGCGTTGACCCAAGTACACCAAATTCAGACCCCCTTCTTATTCCAACGAAACTATCTCAATACAAAGGTTATACAAAAATACATTATTTATTTGATGAAAACAACGAAGAAATCGTCGCATTTGCAGTAATCGACCAAGACGACCCAAACGATAAAATTACTGCATTATCATATTTGTGTTCTTCCGTTAATATTGATAAAAACAAAGACAAAATGGAGGGAAAACCGTTTGGTAAATATTTATTAGACATTGCATATGATGAATATATAAATAAAAACGAAGGAGGCGTACTCAAAATAGAACCAGCAAATGAAAAACTCGTTGATTATTATTCAAAATGGAAAACACCTAGTTTACCTTCTATTGTAGAAGGAAAAGAAGTTGGAATAATAAAATCCAAACCAGACATTATATTTGACACTGGAAGCTACCTGGTTTATTTTAATAAAGAAATACCATTATCTGACATACAAATAAAACGTTTAATTCATAACATTAATGAATTTGAATATATATGCAATGAATTAGATTTGAACCCAAATGATGTATTAAAAATAGATAAAGAAAAAAGAAAAGATTTTTTACATGAACGAGCTGCAGACGAAGAATATGATTATTCAGAAACGATAGACAATATTCATTATTATACCATGGATGATATTAAGGAATCATTAGCCGAAGTGTATAAAATAAAAGAACAATCGGGTGGAGCGTATAAAGGTAGAAAAACCAGAAAAGCAGATAAAAATAAGAGACGAACACAAAAAAGAAAATCTACAAAGACCTAAAACCATTCAAACGGATTACTAGAAAATAGATAGTTATAGTAGTATGTTAAATTCACAAAAAACTGAAAAACCATCTTTTGTTTATTTATTGGAATCATCATCTGGTGGAACATATGTAGGTGCAACTATAGACCCCGACCGGAGGCTTCGTCAGCATAATCATGAAATTTCTGGGGGTGCACATGCAACCGGAGTAAAGGTGGCAAAAGGCGAAATATGGAATCGTGTTTGTTATATTTCTGGATTTCCAACATGGTCATCCGCATTACAATTTGAATGGAGATTTAAGCAAATATCTAGAAAATTGGCAAAAAATATGAATCCAGTTAAACGTCGGATGGTTGCCTTAAAAATGTTGTTGGAGCTTGAACGACCCACTACAAAAGCTATTGCTTATAATGAATGGCCAAGTCCACCGGAAATTATTTGGGAAAATGAAGAGGCAAAGAATATTTTTATTAGTAGCGGCAATAAAATTGACAATAACACATAGACCAACGCATTTTTACATAAAATTATATAATTTTTATGTAAAACAACTCAGAAATCCGCATTAAATTCAAACACATCTGCATCGACAGTCTTGTTTGCAAGAGCATATTCAGAATTAGTTCTTTCAAAGAAATTTACTTTTGATTCAATACTGATTAATTCCATAAAGTCGAATGGATTGGATGAATTGTATATTTTATCATATCCCAATTGAACGGCAAGACGGTCACCAACAAATTCAATATATTGACACATCAATTTGGAGTTCATGCCAATCAATCTGCACGGTATGGCCTCTGTAATAAACTCTTTTTCTAAATCTACCGCTTCTTTTATGATTTCGTGTATTTTCTTTTTTGGCAATTTTTTTTGTAGTTTTGAATATAGCAAAATGGCGAATTCGGTATGTAGTGCTTCGTCACGCGATATCAATTCATTCGAGAATGTCAGACCAGGCAATAATCCACGCTTTTTCAACCAATAAATACAACAGAAACTGGAAGAAAATAAGATTCCTTCTACTGCACTAAACGCAACTAACCGTGTAGCAAAACTGCTGCGCTTATCTGTTATATATTTTTTACCCCAATCCGCTTTTTTTGCAATACAAGGAAAATTTTGAACCGCATTAAATAATTTATTTTTTTCAGATGAATCTCTTATATAGGTATCAATCAATAAACTATAGACCTCACTATGCACATTTTCCATCGCAATCTGAAATCCATAAAATGCACGTGCTTCGGAAACTTGTATTTCATTCATAAATCTAGCAGCTAAGTTTTCCATGACTACACCATCGGATGCAGCAAAAAATGCCAACACCATAGAAACAAATTGTTTTTCATCTCCTGAAAGTTTTTCCCAATCAGTCAAGTCTTTCGATAGGTCGACTTCCTGAGCAACCCAGAAACAATCTGTAGCCCGTTTATACATTTCCCAAATATCGTCGTATTTTATTGGGAACATTACATGACGACTATCGTCAGGTTTTAAAAGAGGTTCAACGAATGGTGCTGTGCTTAATTCAGACATTTGCCTAAATAATATATTGAGTAGATTTTATCTTGTTTTAATAAATTAATTAATACCATAATGAGAGCAATATAATTTATTATGAATCATCAAACGCACAGCATAACTCTAATGAAAAATTACAAAATCACAGTTTTTAATCACAGAATAACTATAAAATCTCAAAAGGTTCTCATATACGTATATATAAATGGGCTCGCCCTTCTGTAAATACAAGGATATCTTTGGTAAACCAAATACTGGCGCCCATAAATATCGTTTCTTAGGAATTGCTATAGTAGATGTATTAGCAACTATATTAGTTGCGCTCATTTTTACATATTTTACAAAATTACCATTCTGGCCATCTTTAGGGGGTTTCTTTATTGTTGGAATAATTGCTCATCGTTTATTTTGTGTGCGAACAACAGTAGATAAAATACTATTCTCATAATTTTATTGAAGGCAGGTCAAAAATATAGTAATAAGAATATTATCCCTTATTATTATAATGAAACAAAATACGGATACTGAACTCACGAACACGCTCGGTGTAGAGGTTAAACCCGAACCCAAAAAACGCACTCGTAAACCCAGAAAACAAAACGAAAAAGAAATAATGAGTGAATATTATGCCGAGTTTGAACGTGAGCAGGAAAAATCCGCAGTAAAACAGCGTAGATTATATGAAAATATACAATATTTATCCGCAAATGAAAAAATCCTATTTGAAAATAAATTCACAAAACCCAAAAATGAAAGCCAAGATGAGTATTTACATCTATTATCTCAAAAAACAAAGAAAATAGTTGTGGCGACTGGTCCAGCTGGAACTGGCAAAACATTATTTGCTACAGAACGCGGTGTCCGGAATTTTCTTTTGGGAACATATGAAAAACTAATTTTCACTCGTCCTTCGGTTTCAGTAGATGAAGAGTTAGGGTTTTTACCCGGAACATTAGAAGAAAAGATGGCTCCATGGGTTAGACCCATATATGATGTATTATATAATTTTATAACACCCAAAGAAGTAACTGCATTAATGGAAGAAAAAATAATAGAAATCGCCCCTTTGGGATATATGCGAGGTCGAACATTTAAAAATTGTTGGATAGTTGCGGACGAAATGCAAAACTCTACTATATCACAAATGAAAATGTTAATGACTCGTTTGGGTGAAAATAGCCGGTTAATTATTACCGGTGATTTAGAACAATATGACCGAATAAATGAATTGAATGGATTAGAAGATTTTTTAAGTAAATTCCGCGGAAAACGTTCATCGAGTATCAGTAGTTTCGAATTTCAACGTAGTGATATTCAACGAGAGGATGTAGTAAAAGAGGTTCTCGATATATATGGTGGAGATATTCCTACAAATTATGTATTATCGCAAGAAGAACTGGACGATGAAAAAGAAAATCTCAGTAAAATTGATACATAGAGAATTTTAGGAACATATTTTGTTATATATTTTCGACGTATAGAATATATAATGGCGAAATTTTCAAAACTATTTAAATTTAATTATAATTTCAGTCCAATTTTGCACAATTGCTTTGTGTTATATTTCCTTTTGTTATTAGCTATTGTGCAAATTGTATATTTTGCTGGAGTGAGAGATGTTACATCGTTAGTAACTCTTTTGATTATAGGGTTTTTGACTACATTTTTTAATAAAAATATGACGATTGTATTATTTTTGGCTTTAGTTATTACAAATTTGTTAAAATATGGAGTAGGTTCTCGATATGAGGGTTTTGAGGGAAAGGATGATGAAAAACAAGCAGACAAGAAATACGACGACGAAAAAAATGGAGACAAAAAAAACGAAGACGATAAACACGAAGATAATGAAAAAAAAACCTCTAATAAAGATAAGGAAGCCGAAAAATCAGTATCTGAAAAAGTGGATGAACAATATGAGAATTTAAAGGAAGAATATCCCAAGTTTAAGGTGGTTCAGCAGGAAATATTATCAGGAGTTCAAAAAATGGCTCCATTATTAGAGAAGGCCGAAAAATTTATCGATAAATTTGACGCTTATAAAACAGGAAAAATGAAAGAATCTTTTTCAAAACATTAGTCAAGAAAATATAATGATAATATAGATTATTATTATATTAATGGCGATAGATGATCTAGGTAAATTTCTTAGCAAATTAGGAAGGCTATTAAATGCTGTTACTGAAACAGGTAAGGGATTGAAACAAATATTCGAGGGTGTTATAAAGGAATTTACTGGTTTACCACAAGGCGTATGGTATGGGTTATTAGATAGTAGCGTTTTTATTCAATACATATGGGAATTTGCTATTACTAATTTTATGTGCGGTATGAAACTAATGCAAAATGCTTTTTCTTGCGCGATTTATTATATTTTAGACATTTTTGGTCAAATACTTTACTTATTTCCTAGAATTTTTTTTTGGATATTAGACAAAATAACAGGTAAAAAAAAGATAGGGTCTATGATAGAAAATACTATATGGAAGGGACTAGAGTGGGTTGACCGGCTTACTATTACATATTTAAAATTTCATATTATACATTTTTCAAAAAGTGTAAGAGATAAGTGTTATAATTGTAAAAGATTGAAACCAACTGTTTTCGTCGGACAAGCATTAAGTATCGTAGATGATTTAGCTGACCCAATATTAGATTTATCGGTCGGAGGAATAAAACAAATGGTGAATGGTTTAGGTAGAATAGTTAACGCTTTAATGATATAAGATAGAATGTAAAATATAGATATAATATATAAATGGCAAAAAAGTGCATTCCAGGGGTCATATGTATTGAAAATATGACCCTTTTTTTATTATTTATTATTTTAATTTTAATGATTTATTTTTACTATATTCACTTCGGTAAGTTCTCAAATAGAGATTCAGAAAAGGTAATGATAGTTCAACCATATTTAGGACCTTTAGCATCTATATCAGCTCGCAGAGACCCAATTAATGACCCTTATGCACCACCTTTAAAAAACGATGCGTTATTTTATCCTAGTGATTCTGGGGATGTTCGTGGCATACCAAATGTGAGAGGAGGCGTTCCAATCAACGTACAAACGCGCGGATTAAATACAGAATACCAACAGGTAGGTATTTTAACCCGAGCAAATGGACATACTGGAGATTTAATTTTACCATTAATGGGGCGTAGAAATATGGCTGGACGTGATAAATGGCAATTTTATACTATGTCAAATACTGGTAATTTGAATACTAAACTACCAATCAGTCTAAATGGTAAAAGTTGTACGAGTGAATATGGATGTGATGATATTAATAATGGAGATATGGTTTATGTAGAGGGATATAGCGATACGTTCAGAGTTACCAAATATGAAAATAATTTATTCCAGTATATACCCGCCTTATAAAACCAAGGTGTTTTAGTAAAACCAGGGTTCTCAAAATAGATAGTTTATTACCAATAAACTATCTATCTAATATATAGTATAATGGATCCAAAAACAAATATTAATTATGATAATAAAATAATTTATGATTTTTCTAGAATATCCATCAATAAAAATGAGGTTCAAAGTCCTAACACGAATACTAGTATAAACTATTTCAAAGTTCCGTATATTAATAAATCATCAAATCCTAATTTTTACTATACGAGCGAGGGTGTAACTAAAAGTTATGATTCTAAAAACCTTTATATTTATGGTTTATTACATAATAACATAATTGGGATTTCCGATAAAAATCCAAACATAATTGGAGAACTAGTAATTGAAATGAAATCAACTACAGATACAGCTTATTTGTGTTTTTTATTAGAAAAGCCTCCCCCATATGGGGCACCTCCATCCAGCGACGTTGATAAAATATTAGCATTAAACAAAAAAGATTCTGATATTGTTGTTGAAGTCGTGTTGAATAATAATATTACAACTCAAGAAAATGCTATTGTTTATAAGAATAATAATTCGAATGTTTTTATATTTACCGATACTATTATACTTAATGAAGAATCGGCCAAACAGGTATATGGTTCTAGTGGTGTAGGAGGGTATGATATAAAATCAGATCTTTTTTTAATTAATTCAGGAACAGATTTTATGGTAGTTCCGTATAAAAATGTTACGATTAAACAAGAGGAACAGATATATATAGACTGTAATCCAGCGGGCGAAAGTAATGAAACGATTAATACATATAATTTACCTATAAATAGTGAACTTATGAATGAGAAACAAGAGATGGATTATATGAAAACGAGTGTAAATTTTGCGATGTTCTCATTAATGGTTGTAGTTTGTTACTTTTTGGTACCATCTTTCTATAAATTTATGGTAATTGATAAGGTTATAAGAATACACGAAAACGTTCAACGATTACCTGGTGCAAATGATGTGTTAACTCGTATTCGTACAGCAGACTTTTTAATAGGGGTTTTTTTTATTTTAACAGGATATGTTTTATTTCAAACAGGAATAGTTAGTGATAATTATGCTATGTATTATGGTTCATTATATGTATTAATTTTCTACGGATTATCTCTCTCGTTGATAGGTTTAAATAAATCAAAGAGAGATTTTATGTGTGCTTGGGATGGTGATAATGAAAAATGTTACGAATATGTTCCAGGTGTTCCAGATAAAAATTTTAGTTTAAAAGATATTTTTGCATTTATAGGTATAATAGCTAACTTTATGTATGAAAAGACAGGTGCTATGATTTTAGTAGCAAACCTTTTTGTATTTATATTATTGTTATTGTTATGGTTATTTGGACAAATACCAACATACTGGTTCACATTTTTTGTTTGTTATGGTTGTATTTTATTAACTCCTACATTAGTATCGTTATTTTCTCTAATTACCGTATAATAAAACAACACCATCCGATTTATATAAAATATTATTTTATATAAAATTATCAGAAATCAAAATCCCTTAATACAAAGAAGCTCCATCAACCTTCTCAGCAACTGGCTTAAATGAACTAGATGTGTATAAAATGGGGTCGCTTCTTCCAATAGGTGCCATTTTTTGCACAACCTCTTCCTCTAGTGTTTCCGACTTTGGTGGATTCATAGCCTTTAATTGAGCATCCTTTTTAACTTGGCTAGGAGTATATTGAACCATGGCAACACGCCCATTAACTTGGGCACTACGTCTTAGTAGTTCATACGCAACAAATACATAAACTATAGCTAAAATAGGATTAGAATAGAAGAATAAATAAATGGTTACTATGAAAATAGTCAACATACCTAAAGGGGAATCAACCATTCCTGCCATGAATTCAGGAACTTGTATGGGTAATACTAAATATAAGACAAAAATAACTAATAAAGAACTTTCTAATGATGATAAGGATTTAAATACTTGGGGCAATTTCATTTTAATATATACTACTCTTTTATATTTTATCTAATATAAAAATTGATTTATTCTAAATACTATTTATTATCACCAAATAAATGAACCGTTTTAAAATAAGAAACAAACCTAAAAATCCCGTATCTATACAACAACGAAATGATACGGTATTTGCACCAACCGCCGATTATATTGAAAATATAAGAGCCAATTCATATTTGGGAAAAAAAGGTTATACTATTTCAAAATCTGCATTATCAAAAGAAGATGAAGAGTTTCTTAAAAAAGATTTATTCGTTAAACCTATTATTTTTGGAATGGGAGCTGATTTAGGTTCAAATGCCTTTCCTGTTTATAGAGAGAATCAATCAAAAATATATTTACCTAGATTTTACGGAATAAATCGGTATGGACTTCCAGACCGTTCAGAAATATCATCAGGTGTTGACATCAACTTAGAATTTACTAAACCTTTACGTGATTATCAAGAACAAATTATAAAAATATATATGGAGCACGTTAATTCACCTATAAGTAAAGATTCGCAATTATTAGGTAACGGCGGTATATTAGAGGTTAAATGTGGAGCTGGAAAAACTGTAATGGCTCTAAAAATCGTATCTTTGTTAAAAAAGAAAACACTTATTATTGTTCATAAAGAGTTTCTCATGAATCAGTGGATTGAACGTATAAATGAGTTTCTACCGGGTGCAAAAGTCGGTAAAATACAGGGACCTGCTATAGAAATTGAAGGAAACGATATAGTTATTGGTATGATACAAACGTTATATGATAAAGAATATCCATCAGATACATTTAGTGATTTTGGTTTAACGATTATAGATGAAGTGCATCGTATTGGTAGTGAACAGTTCTCAAAAACATTATTAAAAACAATTACCGCAAATATGTTAGGTATTTCTGCTACCGTTGAACGCAAAGATAAACTAACAAAAGTATTATACATGTTTATCGGTGATAAAATCTATAGTAACAAAGAACAAGATGATGACCCAGTAACCGTAAGAGCTATTAATTATATTGTCAACGATACCCAATTCAACGAAGTGGAATATGATTTTCGAGGAAATCCGAAATATAGCACCATGATTACAAAGTTATGTGAGTTTGGACCTCGTAGTGATTTTATTGTTCGCATTATAAACGACCTTATCAAAGAAGACCATGAAAAACAAATAATGATTCTTTGTCATAATAGGTCTCTATTAAGTTATTTATATGAAGCTATAACTTATAGGGGGTTTGCTACAGTTGGATATTATGTGGGTGGAATGAAACAGAAAAATTTGCAAGAAACAGAAGAAAAGCAGATTGTTTTGGCTACTTACGCTATGGCAGCGGAAGCACTTGATATTAAAACATTATCTACACTAGTAATGGTAACCCCAAAGACCGATATTACTCAATCTGTTGGTAGAATATTAAGAGCAAAACATGAAAATCCGGTTATAGTTGATATAGTGGATGGACATGAATTATTTAAAAAACAGTGGATACAACGTCGGCGTTTCTATAAAAAATGCAATTATAGAATTCGTGAGATTAATAGTGCACTATATAAAGGGATGAATATTGATTGGGAGGAAGATAAAACATGGAAATTGGTATTTGACCCAATTTCTAAAGTAAAACCGCCAAGTAGTGATTCAGATGGTGAATGTGATTCGAAATCAAAAACTTCGAATCAAATAGGTAAGTGTTTAATAGATGTATCTATGTTTGAATAATTTACCAAAAAAAGAACATTCTTCTTTTCTTAGCGGTCTTAGACTTCTTAGCAGTCTTACATTTCTTTTTTTTACCACCATTCATGGAAGGAGCAACTGATTTTAAACCACAATTACCGCCCTTCATCGTTCTTTTTCCCTTCTTCTTACCACCGACCTGATTGGATTTCAACGCATTTTGGTCGGAACCGCCTTCTGTTCCTTTAACTGGAGGATTGGGCAACACGTTGCCTTCTTTAAATTCACTATATCCTAAGCCGTTTCCTGACATTTATATATTATTGCTAGATATTATATAAATGCTAATTTTTTAACGACGGGTTCCTCTTTTCATAGTATGACGTTTATTTTTTCGTTTTCCGCCATTTCTTGCAGTTGAATTATGAAATTGTTCTAAAATATTAGAAGTTAACTTTGGTTGATGTCTGACTAATATAATTGGTTCTTCTTCGCCAACTATTCTACCTTGCGGTGTAGACCGAATATCATTTAATAAACGATTACGATTTTTATGTATACCAATAGTTGATTTCACATATTTTTTAATATTGAAATGTTTCTTTCTACGTTCGCTTGCTTCATTCTCGGCTAGATTTCTGCGAAATTTATCTCTAAATCCTCTGGGGTCGACTATTCCAATTGAAACCTTAGCCGCCGTTTCATCAGCAGGAGTTGTCCAAAGGTTTCCTATTTCAGATAAATCATAATCTTTTTCATATTCTTTTATAAGATTTTTCGCAGAGTCAATCCGAACTTGTTTCTTTGCACTAGAATGTCTTGGTGATTTTGGCGATTTTTTCAAAGCTGATTTTTTTGCGGTTTTACTTTTACTAGACATAGTATATATACTAATTACAAAAATTTCTAAAGTTGGCTAATATGTATAACCTTACTCCACTTATCAACAACTCGAACTGGCGTCCAACGTTTGAATTTTGCATTAAATACGCATTCCATTAATAAAAACTTATTAACATCTACATATTTATCTGAATCTATATTTTGAAAATCTTCTTCGTCTTCGCTTTCTTCAATATAGTCTAGGTTTTTATTCTCACGTATATTTCTAAATAGTCCGTTTAAAAATACACTTGATTTATAATTAGGAACATACGCAACATTATAATAAACAGGCGCTTTATTTTTTCCATAGGCAAACAAATGATAAATATCAAATTGTATATCCGCACTAACCTTAAAAATAGTCGGATTTCGATATTGCGGTTTCGAAACATCCATTCGATAATAGGATGTGTCAAACGAAGGCAGATTTTTCTTAGAAGAATCTTCTGTTTTTGAATACATTTTTCTATTTATAAGAACATTCAAGTATGGCATAGTTTCATAACAACAACGATATTGTATATGATGAACTTGATAAGAAAATAATTGTGATACATCCGGTGGAATAATTTGTGGATACTCATTCAAATCACCTGTCAGAGAGACTTCCCACATCATAGGTAAATAAAATAATACATCTGTTGGTGTCTTTCGTTTATTCGTAATCAAATCTATGCTTTGATTCATAATATCAATCTTTTCAACGGTTTTCATTTTTTTTGTTGATATCCCTTTAAAATAGGGAACATCTTCGACTATAAACCACGAATTTCCAGTTGTTTCATCTATTATGTTTGTTCCATACAAAATAGTTCCATAGGATAACTCATGCTTGAATTCTACATTAATTCTAGTCGCCTTATTTATTTTTTTTTCCTTATTTAAATCAAGCAAATAACAGACATCCTTATCTTGGTGAAAAGTAAACCATACATATACTTTTTTTCCTGTTGGTATCGCTAAACATAAATTATAATTAATAGAAACTTTCTTATGGGATATCGTTTCATAGGAAAGTTCGAATTCGGGAAATCTTTTCATAAGATGGTTTAATTGACCATTTGAAAGTTCCATTTTTAACACTACTTATAGTATTTATAATGTTGTTTTTATATTTTTTTCATAATCATTTTCAGAACTATTGTTAGACACTTGTTGATTTATAAAATCCATTAGATCATTATTCATCGATTGTTTTTCTTCTTGGGTTTCAAAAAGCCTGTCTCGAGAACCCGCTGTTTGTATTTCATCCATCATTTTCTTATATTTTTGAATTTGCGTATTTACTAAATCCTTTGTTTTCTTAGTTGTGAAATTATTCTTTAAATAATCCCAACAATTGTGTAATCCATAAATAATAAGTATTGAAATTATTATATTTATTATTATCCATGTTATTGTGTTTGAGAACATAATTTTAATAAATGTATATATCAAGATAAATATTTGGTTTTAAGTATTATAACGTGTTGTTCTCAAGAACTAGGTGAAATACCTATTCATTACCCAATAGGATAGTTGATTTTATTCGTTCCAAATCATCTACGATTTTTGATTTACGCGTTTTTCGTTTCTTATGAACCTTTGAACCTAAAACAGCAATATCATCTGCTAACAAATGTGGTTTCTTCTTCATGGTTATTCCACGAGACCCCTTTTTTATAGCTAATTGTAATAGGTTTTTACTATGTAACGCTAAATGAGCTAGTTTTTTTCCTTTCAAAACAGCATAGTGAATAGGTGGTAAACCCCCTCGTTTACTTCGTCGTTTTGTTTGCATCTATATTAAGTAACTAAAATATTTTTGAAACTAATATAAACAGAATGGTAAATACAAAATATAGTATGTCGAATATTACAATTTTGATTGTTGAAAAAAATGGCGATATCAAAGAGCAAACTTTAAAAACATTTGATGAAACGGAATTATATAAAAAGGCTGGTTTCAAAAACGCAGATGGTTTTAAGAGCCATGTATCTTGGGGAGTCGAGGAATTAGATGGAAAAACCTATTCTATTTCAGTCTATGGTAAAACAACTGGTAGAGCAAATCAAGAGAACAAATTTGAGTTTCCACCACCAATCGATAATACATTATTTTTTGGAAATTGCATTATAGTAAACAAAGTAAATAATAATCCAACTAGTGTATCAAGAAAGGAATGGGATTCTATTTATGATTATCTGTATGGTGGTTTTGAAGATATTGGAGACGAAGATTCAGAAGAAGAGGATGATGACGATGACGATGAACCTAGAACAAAAACCGGTTATAAGAAAGATGGATTTGTTGTCGACGATGATGACGAAGAAGATGATGACGAAGAAGATGAGGAAGAAGACGAAGATGAGGATGAAGAGGAAGATGAACCACCTAAAAAAAAACAACAAAAAAAAACAACAAAGAAAACAAATAAACAATCGAAAGCGAAGCAAGAAAAAAAACCACTTACAGTTTTTGAATCACTTACAGCCGACGAAGAAAACTATTTAGATTGTACTAGCGAATTAAGTGAAGAATCTTATGTTTAGAATATATATAAGAGATGAAAGAAATTACAATAGCTATTATTTTAGCCATTGTAGATATTATCAGTTTTACGATAACAAAGTATGTATATAATAATAAATCTATTAGTGCATACTGGCTAATTATTCCATTTTTATTATACGGAAGTCAAATACCAATTTTTTATTATGGCTTAAGCTTATCTAGTATGATAAGACTTAATATAATATGGAATTTATTAGGTAGTATTTTAGTAACAATTGTTGGCATTTTTGTGTTTAAAGAAACAATAACTCATATGAAAGGAATAGCGTTGTTATTAGGCATTATGAGTATAGTATTATTTTCTTTAAGTGATGATTAGCATATATTCTCACCATTCAATTTTAGAGTTAGAATTATGAATTAGTAACTTATTTTTTATAATTTTCTTCGAAATATGAAAAAAATACTTTATCAAATGACGATGTCTTTGAACTTTTATAATATTCATATTCATCTTCTATCGTATTAATGCCATTATTAACATAGAATGGTAAATGACGACATGTAAAATCGCCAGCTATTCGTAAACTACTATTCGTCCAGTATTTTTTATTTATTAATGCAAATGTAGTGTCTATGTCTGCATGATATAACTGATATTCTTCATCATTATTTCTATAAATCCAGAATTTGGTTTCCCATTCATATACATTTTTTATATATTCAAATGGATACATATTATCAACATCTAAGATATTTATAGCAAATCCTATTTTACTTGTTTTATATTTATCAGATAATTTTGATAGAATCTCTATAAAATTGGTTGGAAGTTTTTTATTAAATTCCAAATCAGGATCTGTTAATATGAACTTTTCAGGCAATTCATTATAAAAATCGCTGTTATTTTCGGGAGTAATCCATGGACCATTATTTTGCATATTTTTTATTGATATTTCTGGGTCTATATGTTCCAAATATTCTACCGTTTTAGCATTAGTACTACTGTTATTCATGACAATAATGGATTTTTTATAACTTGGATTGATTTTTAAAATCTGGTCAATCGTATTTTTTACGTATTTATGATTATTATAACAAATGATGATTATCGGTACGTTTGGGGTTTCTATTATATCTGAACCATTAAAAATTTCATTATGTAAACGTTCTATTACCCAACCTTCCAGAGGCTTTACATGATAATCTAGAATATCAATTATATTTTTATAAAAATCACGAGAACGTTTTAATATGCGTTCTCGTGAAACTATAAATTGGGCGCCTGAACCAAACAAAATATCTTTGTTTTCCGTTATATTAACACCAAAAACCTTATTGTATGTAATACGCATAGGTAGCCCACTATGGTGTGGGCAATCAAAAACCTTAGTATAATACATTTTTTCACTTAGATATTTAAATTCCGGTGGAGGTACTCTATTCACTAAATAAGGTTCAAGATTTTGAAATAAATTAGGTGAATTATCAAAAGGATTTCCTTGCAAAAAAACAGTAAAATCGTCCAAACTGTTATAATTTTCATAAATATGATAAAATATGCTATGTCCTTCGCGTCCAATATTTGGCAATTGTTTTATTTCATGTTTGGTATTAATATTATCCCCTTTGTTATAAATGATAACATTTTCTATTTTTTCCGTCCATTCTATGTTCTCGTTATATCTAGAAATAACGACTTTTATATTATTCATTTTATTCATTAATGCTAATTATGTAAATATCTTTAATTATATTTTTAATGGATTTTAATAAAATATAAAAAACGCGTTATATAAAATGCAACGAATACATTTGAAGGCCCTTATTGATGTAAAAACAGATTTAAAAACATATTTATATAAGGTATAATGGAAAATATTGAAAATATGTTTACAACGTACAATAAACCATTCTATAAATACGAAGAAGAAGCAAAAAACGAAGAATCTAACGAAAATACAGAACAAAAAATAAGAGAAGAAGTTACCAAAACAAACACAGAAACAAACACAGAAATAAACTCGAATATCGCAATCAATCCGCCGGCTCTTCAACCAAAGCCATTATTAGACCCCTTATCTGTTATTATTAAATTGGCCATTATAAGCAATAAACCAGTAGGAACAAAATTATTGATAAAAGATAATATTATTCATATTCAAGAACCTGGCATTTTTCAAGGTATTAGTCGTTACATCAACAAAACAAATAAAAATGATTTGCAATATTTATATAATCCTATAGAGTTAGCTTGTAAGCATTTTTTAAATAAAGAACAATCAAAAAAGATACCTAAGATGGTGGAGTTGTTTTTATGTTCTCAGCGAGGTATATTAAAATTGATGGAAACCTACAAAGATAATTTATTAATTTGTCTTTGTCTTAATTATTATTATGTTCTAATAGACAATTATACCAAACAAATTTATACGCCTATTTTTCGAGATGATGAATTAACCAATCTATATATAGAGATATTGGTATTCAAATTAAATGAACTATGGACGTGGGAAAAAATCAAAATTGTTTTAGATATGATAAGTTTTTTGAACGATGATGATATGGCAAATGAGAATGTTAGGTCGCTTGACATTTTTATTCAAAATATGGATAAACATACTCAGCCTATTTTGTCACAATAATTTTAGAATGGAAAATTGAAATACATAAAGACATCTTGTTTATTTCAATTACAGATAAACGATGCACCGAATTCAAAACGCAGAAGAATTTCGAAAAAATATTCGTTCGAAACTTCAAGATGTTATAGATGATGAGAAATTGTCTGTTAATTTAGAAAAAGGCATATATAATTTTGCGATTAAAGAAGCGAGTAATAGAAAAATCATAAAGAAATGGGAGAACCCACATTTCGCGCAACTTTATTTAGACCGTTTGCGCAGTATTTACATTAATTTAAAAAATAAAGATTTGCTTGTGCATCTAAAGAATAGTGAAATTACACCCCAGGTATTAGCATTTATGACGCATCAAGAGATGAACCCAGAACGATGGCGAATATTAATTGACCAAAAAATTAAACGTGATGCGAATAAATTTACAGACAATATTCGGGCATCTACCGATATGTTTACATGTAAAAAATGCAAATCAAAACGAACAACCTATTATGAGCTCCAAACAAGGTCAGCAGATGAACCAGCCACTATATTTGTTACTTGTTTAGATTGTGGTAAAATGTCAAAACATTAGTCGCTAATCATTAGTCATTCGTTGTTTACATATCAATAAAAAAGAAATATTTTTATTGATATCTTATTATTCTGTAACTTTTTATTCCAATACCTCTAAATCTTCAAACCGCCAATATTCGCATCCGCCATTAGGTAAAGGCCGTTTGAGAATAAAAGGAATAGCTTTTTGTTCATATTCTTTTAAAGCAATCAAATATCCATCAATAATATTTGGGTCTACTTCAATCATAGGTTTAGCGCCGCTATTAATTTGCTTCGCTCTCTCACCCAATATACGAGCTTTCTCATATCTAGTTAGAAAAGGCAACGTTCTATGTAATGGGTCTATAATATTACCGTTGTCATCACGAACTACTTTTGATAAAATATCTACTTCATCATAATTATGCGATTTAAGTTCTGGATGATAATCTTCTATTATTTTTTGTTGAGTTACTTCATCGAATTTCTGTAGATAATTATCATCATCATTATCCCCGTCGTCATCATCATCTGTAAAATTGTCCAAGTCCGCAAAAGCCGGTTTAGATTGTTCATTTATTTGTTGTTGAAGACGGTCTGATGTACCATCATAATCATCGTCATCTTCGTCTTTATCATATTCATCATCGTCTTCATCCTCGTCATCTTCTTTATCTTCGTCATCATCTGTTTCTTCTTCATCCTTTGGCTGTTTCGGAGAAATCTCTTTTTTTAAAACACTAGTTACGTCTAGTTCTTCTTCTAAATTCTCATCCTCGTCTTCAGTTTCATAATCTTCTTCGTAGTTTTTCTCCTCCATTTATATAATAAAATAGTGTGATATTTCTAAATAGTTCTTTTTATTATTTTGAAATCAATTTTTTACTCATCCGTTTTCCATGTAGTGTCGCATTCTACGCAAATATATAAATATTTTAAATTGTCATCATCATAGCGAACATAAATAACCTCGGTTGGTTTTTTTTCAACGGTTGCGTTGGTTTTACATTCTGGGTTGGGACATAAAACATTATAAATACGTGGTAATGTTGGGTCTAACTTAGTATATTTATTAATAATATGGTTAAATTTCTGTTCTCCACGGCGTAATTGTGTGTTAAGAACACAGAGACTTTCTTCAGTAATAGAAGTATCGCGATGTTTACAGTTGCGACAATAATAAGTTAATTTGTTTGGGTCTTCCGCGTCCACTCCAATATAGTACATATTATCGCACTTTTCACAGAATTTCATGATTTATATAATTTAGCTCTATATTTTTATGTAATTTATGCGAGTTATGTTTTTGTTCAATTTTTCATTTTCAAAAAATTGAATTTATGAAACCTAATAAAAATATCCCAAATATATATCCTAAACGTGGTTGAACGTAATGGCAACTACAAATCCAAGAGCTATACCGGGTTATCGTGACTTAAATGATTTCTTAATAAAACATACTATTCCAAAAGGAGCAAATGCCCCAAATATTAAACAAATAACAAATACGCGAATAGGTGACACAAAAACAAATATATATGGAGGTTCGTATAATATTCCAGAAAGTGATTATGCAACTTTTCTTGCTCTTTACCATCGGGATGTTGTTGCGCAAAATAAAAAGGAATATTTAACTGAAAAACAATTAGAAACAGGCGGGGCTATGTTAGTTGATATTGATATTCATCACGATTATGATGTAGATGAGCGTCAATATACACAGGAACACGTAGAAGACCTTGTAGATATTTATTTAGGCGAATTTAAAAATACGTTTCAGCTAGACGATGAAAGTGAATTCCAAGTTTTTGTGATGGAAAAACCATCAGTAAATCGCGTTCAAGAAAAGAATATTACTAAGGATGGCATTCATATTATTTTTGGATTACAAGTAGACCATATTACCCAGTTGATTATTCGTGATAAAGTAATTCCGCAAACAGCAGAAGCATGGGAAGATTTACCGATTAAGAATAGCTGGGAAGATGTATTTGACAAAGGTATTAGCGATGGACATACTGGGTGGCAACTATTTGGTTCTAGAAAACCCAATCACGTAGCTTATAAATTAACACACATATATAATATAAAATACGATACTACCGATGGTGAAATTATGCGTAATGAAATTCCTCTCAATAAATTTGACATAGCTTCTAATATTTATAAACTATCTGCACGCTATAAAGAGCATCCATCATTCTTTATGAAAAATTCATTCGTAGCTGAATATGAACGTTATAAGAGGCAGAATAATTTGGGTGGGGGAGGAGGCGTTCAACCTGCAAGCACCGCAGTAGCTAGACAACAGAGAATAGAAATGCTTACAGATGAAGTAAATTCTATTTCAAGAATTCGCAATCAGGATGACCTAGATTTAATCTTGAACAATTTCTTAGATAATATTTCCACAGCTGATTATGAGTTAAAAGATTCGTATGACTATACTATGATTTTACCTCCAAGTTATTATGAAACGGGTTCTTATTCAAAATGGATTCGGGTTGGTTGGGTTTTACGCAATACCAGTAATAAACTATTGATAGTTTGGTTGAAATTTAGCTCAAAAGCATCCAATTTTCAGTATAGTTCAATCCCTGATTTATGTGAACAATGGAGAAAGTTTGATTTGCGTGTACATAATGGACTTACCAAATTATCTTTAATACATTGGGCTAGAAGTGATGCAAAAGAGGCATATGAACAGGTTCGCCGAAACACTATCGACTTCTTTATTGAGCAAACTATTAACGCACCGTCATCATCAAAAAACGATGACCGAGGCGGAGCAGGTGATTGGGACCTTGCTAATGTTCTTTATCAACTATATAAACACGAGTTTGTATGTGTTAGTGTAAAAGCTAATGTTTGGTATCAATATAAAAATCATCGATGGCAGGAAATCGATTCAGGCACGACATTACGTAAGGCAATTTCAATTCAATTGCGAGATTTATATAATCAGAAATCGATAGATTTAATGAATCGCATGACGAACGAAAGCCAGAATTCTTCTTCCGACCAATTAAACACATCAGCAACTAATAGCGAAGAACCTGGAAAATCGCGTTCTCATCGCATTCTTAATATTTGCCAGAGACTTTCAAGGACAAATGACAAGAAGAATATTATGACAGAGGCGAAGGAGCTCTTCTATGATGGCAGTTTCCTAGGAAAACTAGATAATAATCCATATTTGTTATGTTTCAAGAATGGCGTATTTGATTTCAAAGAAAAGATATTTCGAAAGGGACATCCAGAAGATAACATTTCGATGTGTACTGGAATTGATTATATTGAGCCAACACCATTTGAACATCAATCAATTATTGATGAGATAAATGATTATATGCGTAAACTATTTCCAGAAGCAGAATTATGTGAGTATATGTGGGACCATCTTTCATCTACCTTGATTGGAACTACAGCAAATCAAACCTTTAACATGTATATCGGAATTGGACAGAACGGCAAATCTCTGTTAGTTAATTTGATGGAGAAAGTATTGGGTGAATATAAAGGCGATGTTCCATTAACTTTGGTTACAGATAAACGTGGTAAGGTTGGTGGGTTGGCTCCAGAGATTGTACAACTCAAGGGAAAGAGATATGCGGTAATGCAAGAACCATCAAAAGGAGACCGTATTAATGAAGGTATCATGAAACAATTAACTAGTGGAAAGGACCCTATTCAGGGACGTGCTCCATATATGCCCCAAACAATTTCATTTATTCCACAGTTTAAGATGATTGTCACATGTAATGTATTCATGGAAATCAAGAGCAACGACCATGGAACCTGGCGTCGTGTTCGCGCAGTTCCTTTCAAATCACTATTTACCGAAAATCCAGTACAAGGTGATAAAGAAAAGCCTTATCAATATTCAATCGATAAATATATTGACGAGAAGTTTGATGGCTGGAAAGAGGTTTTCGCTGCGATGCTTGTGAAACGAGCTTGTGAAACAAATGGAACAGTTAAAGACTGTTCGATTGTTTTGGAGAAAAGCAACGAATATCGTCGCAGTCAGGATTATTTGTCAGAATTCGTTCAAGACCGTATTATTCGTTGCGAGTCGAAGTTTATTCGCAAGACAGAACTCAACAACGAGTTTTCTTTGTGGTACGCTTCTAATTATGGCGGACGTGGACCCAGTCCAAAAGACCTACACGAATATATGGACAAAAATTTCGGAAGACAACAAAACCAAATGTGGAGCGGTGTTTCAATCAAGTACGAACATCAACATGATGATAATATGTCTAATGATTATGCCAGTAATTCGGATATAAATGCGGATGAAATTGACGCATAAAGTAAAATGTAAAAAATTGAATTAAAATATTTATTTATTTTTTTCAAAAACTTAACAATGAAAACTCCACGTGAATTTGAAGAACAAACCGAATATTATAAAAATGTGGGTTATAATATTCTAAAAGACATATTCAATAAAAAATATAACAGTTATAATGCTAAAAATGATGTTCGTCGATGTACCCGTTGTACAGGTTTAGTAACAACTAGAAGACACTATCCATATGAAGATATGGATGGAATCTTAAATCAATATCCTAGTTTGAAGAAAAATCATGAGAAAAAAATACAAGAATTTGTTCTTAATTATTTAACACATAAAACATATTTCCATAACAATATCTTTGAAGAACTTATTGCAAAGATTTGGCATTATGATAATATTCATAAATTTAATGACTGGGACCCAGAATTACCCTCTGTATGATTCCCCTTTTGCTATTGCTTTCAAGAAACGAAATAAATAATATACGAAATTTTCAATATACATGATTATAAATGGATAAATAATCGCAACTATTAATATAATTAGTTTAGTTATAGCCCCTATGTTGCTTGGAACTAAAAAAAACGTTATCAATAGCAATACAACTAAAATAAAATAGGTAATAAAGAGTATCCAATTCATAGTATCGAAAAACCCCGATTTTTTACTGGTATATTCACTTAAAACATCTCCTTTCGTTAATTCTCCACGTAAATCATCGTATTGTTCAGATAATGAGGAATTCTGTTGCTTAATAGCTTTATTGTAAATAGTTTTTACATCTATATTTTTATATCTCGCATCGTTTACTTGACTTGATAGTTCAGATGCTGTCGATTGACTTAAATTTGCTTGTTCATCAGCTGTAGCTAAACTAGTTTTGGCTTGACTAATTTGTTTGTTTAACTCAGCGATCTCGCTCCTTAAAATCGCAATTTCATTATTTAAAGCGTCTATCTGTGTTTGTTTTTGTTGACTTATTGTTATCCAATAATCTCTATCTATAGTCATATTTTGCACATTTTGTCTCACAGTATTCAATTCCCATTGTAAATCGCTTATTTGGCGCTGTTTTTCATCAATCTGATTATTCAAATCATCAATGCGGCGTTGAGCATTAACAGGAATATCATAATAGACATTATAAAACTGTATAAGCGGCGGAGGAGGTGGGGGTAGTGGTTTTGGTTTTGACGATTTTCCTCCCATTTTAAAATAGCTATCTATATATTCGAAAGATATTTTATAAAAAAATTCCATTTAGATTTAATTTTGTTAAAACAAATTGAAAGAAATAATAAACCAAAAATTCTATTTGCATTATAAAAAATGGGAAAAGTATTAATCCTATTATATAGCCCATTTTAACATATATATTTACAGATGGTTTGAAATAATAAAATATATAACCAAATATTCCTGTTAGTATAAAATATATAATTAGCATGCTAATGTTTACTATACTTAAAAAAGATATTTGTTCAATTAAATAACCTACGCGACTATCATTTGTTCGAAAAGTATTATTCGGTTCTATTAGATTATTTTGTATTTTAATTGCGTTATATAGTTCATCCTTTGTTTTTATAGTATCTATTGTTGTCTCTGAATAAGTATTAGCCAATACTAAATTTTGCGGAATTATAATATTAGATTGTTCATTTGATATATCAATAGACTCTTGTAAATTAGCAAGTTCTGCCTTTAATTTTTCGCGTTGTATTATTAATTCATCTCTTTCATTTGTTAATTGTTCTATCATACGTATTTTTTCGTTTACGTCATTAACCCAATCATTACGCTCACTAGTTCTTTTATCTAAAGTTGCTTGTTCTTGATTTATCTGCCAATTTAAATTATTAATATCATTTTTTAATCTTTCTAATTCTGCCTTTTTTCTGTCAATTTCAAAAAAACGAAATGATGGTAAATAAACTGGTATTCTAAGCGGCTTAGGACTACTACTACCATTTCCCATTTTATATATATAATATTCTATTTACATATACATTAGATAATATAATTATACGAAACTATAACCACCTATTTCATTTGCCGAATTAGGTTTAACGCCATCCATATTATAAATATTTGAAAGAGTAGTAAACTGATTTGCCCCAGGAACATTTGGTGCTGCTGTTGTAGTATCAGTTTTTATTACACAAACCGAATTAGATGCATCCCAAATAGTTCCGGTACTACAGCAATCATTACCGATACATCCTGCTAAATTAAGAGAACCTAATAAATTACCAGCATCTGCCTGTTCCTTGGTTTTTTTTGCAATTTGATCTGGCGTTAGTATGGTTGGTCCATCTAAATTTATTTGGTCATAATACATATTATCGCGTTTAGCTATATCTAAATAGGCAAAATAAAATGTAAATATACCAGCAGTAATTATAATTATCATTAAAATATTTATAACAAAAGATGGTATTATCGGAAAATAATTTCCAGCCATATACACACCAAGCCATAATATAAGAAAGACAATAAATAATATAATCATTCTGGTATAATCAGTATAACGTTGTCGATAGCTTTCATTCAATATAGCAGTTCTTTGTTTCGTTTCTAAAGCGTTATCTATATTTTGTTTTTTCATAAGAAGTCTTTGTTTTTCAGTATCAACTATATCCATCATTTGTGTTTGATGGTCAAGTGCTTGAGAAGTTGAAATATTCGCATTTGCAAAATTAGTATGTAAACTATCTAATTGGTTTTGTAAAGCACCTATCTTTGTTGCGAAATTTGGATCAGCTGACTGGCTAGTTATACCTGTTAAATAATTTCGTTGTAATTGAAATACCCCAGATAAATCTATGTATTGGGTAGGCGCATTTCCTCGATTAGTAAGTTGAAGTGCCAAATTTGATGGTAGATTTCCCATGAAATATATATTATAAAAATATTATAATTCTATAATTTTATAATACTGTTTTACTTATTCTCTCAATAACATTATTGCAAATATAATTAAAGTAGCACTAGCTATAGTTCCTAACATAAAAACCGCGTTTTGTTGGAGTATTAAAGTGTCTGTATCCTCTAACATTGCATCATTCAAAGTTGGTTTTTCATTCATATAATTCAATAAATTTCCACTAAAGTCATATTTATCATTAGCCATTAATTGATCTCGTAAACCTGTTTGATTTGGATTTGTAATTTGTCCTATATTATTAGATAAATCTCGATATGTTGAGTCTATTTTATTTAATAAAGTTGAATAATTACTCGCTGTTTGTATCATAGGGGATATTTGAAAATCGTTTATTGCTGCCTTTAAATTATTACTGTTTGTGATTACCTGATTAGTTAAAGTTGGTATTTTTGCTTCATCGGTTGTTAACTTGGTTCTTGCCGCAGTTAAATTAGCATCGGCTGTTTTATAATCAGTTTGTGATTGTCTTAATGCAGCTGTTGCGGTTTGAACTTGTGTTTGTGCTTGTTGTACATTAGCAGTTAAACTTGCAGTATCGGAAGATGTTGAACTAGCATTACTTAATAATGTCTGTGCTTGAGTTAGAGCAGCCTGTGCTTGAGTTACTGTATTTTGTGCTTGAGTTACTGCGTTTTGTGCTTGTACTTTTTGATTCTCTAAAGTAGTTATATTTGTCCTATCCGTTGGAACTGTGCTTGTATTATAAGTGTTTATTTGATTTAATAATCCAACGTTTGTTTGAATGTATCCGGTTTGACCATTAAATTCGCTATTAATCTGATTAGTAGTTTTATATGTATCAAATGGTTCATAACGATTTTTTTCATTATTATTATGCGAAACATAAGGAGAACTATCTAAATTGGTGCTATTATATGATGTAAAGTTAGATTCGCGAATATTTCTTTCCATTATTAAATTATTATCAGATAATAAACTGAATTTTTCAGTTCCTACATCTGGATTTACTGTTATATATGTAACGCCAAACAGATTCAATTGATTTAATCTAACTATATTCATTCCTTGACTCATTTCGCTAATAATTAGTCGAAAATATGAAAATTTACTTATAGCATTAATATTATAAATTCTAAATGGACGGTTTTCGCTCGGCATTTCATCCGCTGTTATATTTTGTTGGTCCAAATATGACCAAGAAGAACCATCAGTAGACCCAACTAAAGTAAATTTTAATGGAAATGTAGATATATTTCCCGAATAAGAAGGTGTCATAATACTATATTTATAAAGATAAATAGAATAAGGTATTTGCACTTGTATCCATTCACCTGATAAACTGGATTCTTTATCGCCATTCCCTATTTTTGTTATCCATTTATTTTTCGCTGTTCCACCACCTTGATAAGATGAGGGTTTTCCAGAATTATAAGGGTCTTGTGTATATTGTGGATACCCTGCTTTATAAAAATTATAACTTGGATTATTATTATAATCACTTTGCCAGAATGATTGTTCACTACCGTTAAAAACCATATATGGATTTGTATTATCATTTGCTGTAGATGAAGCTGAAACTATATAAGAACCGTTAGGTTTATAATCTTTAATAGATTTTGAGTCTATACCCGAAACTTGAGTATTATTACTATTTAATAAAACACCTTTCGGTAATGGCAATATTTGAATAAGTGGCAAATTGCTCATATTATATATTTAATATAATATGACATTATAAAATACGATTTATAATTTTGTGAAAACAAAATATAATCCAGATGTTGCTAAAATTGTCCATACTAGCCCTGCGTAAATAGTAGTATCATATATAACCTTATTTTCATGCATTCTTGAGTCGGGTGTTACATATAACTCTTTCATTTTACTATCTAATTCACCTCTTAGTTTTAAAATATCATTATTATAGGTATTTTTAATATAATTAAAAGATACGTCATATTGCTGATTTGTTACACCATTATTAATAGGTGTGTTAAAAATGCTATATATATCACCACCTGTAAGTGTATTTGTACCTCCACTAGTGGTATAAGTTATTAATTTATCATATGCGGAGTTTACTGTATTTATATTTTTGTCGTCATCGCTACATGTTTGGCCTTGGGCATTTTTTCCATTAGTGTTCAAAGTCGTGTCTGTGCACTGAACATAATTTGCATATTTTTTATTAAAATCCATTAAATCTGCTAAAAGTTTATTTTCAGCATCCATAACAGTCAATCCTTCTATCATAGGCATTTTATTATATGTCTCGAAATTTTCGCAAGGTCCAGTCAAACCGATACAATAATTTCCGAATAAGTTAAATTGAGCAATATTCACTACACAATTCCATGAACCAATCTTACGACCTACTCTTTTTACAACTATTCTAAAATGATTAAAACTAGCGGTTGGATTCTGTATTTTGAATTCTACAGGATTTGATAGGTCATATGAACCAACTGGGTCTCTAATAATTTGTTGATCTAAAATAACCCAAGTATTACCATCTGTTGAACCAAGTATGAAAAAATCAGATGGCATTCTACCTAAGCAACAATGCTGACTTGTCATAATTGAGTATCTAGTTAGTTTTAAATTGTATGGGAGTTTAATCTGCGCCCATTCGCCACGTATAGTTTGTCCATTATTCAAATATGTTTTATAATATTTATTTAAACCACCTCCTTGATATTCTCCTTCTCCACCAAGTTCATTCGCTAAATATGGGTGTTGTGTGTATCCATCCATCAAGTATTTCCATTGTTCTCCGGCATACCAAGGTGTATGCCATCCTATCCATCGTTCACCGCGAAACATCGCGATAGCACTCCACCATGGTTGACCATCACTTTTTCCAAATGCCGATGATTCATTTGTTTGATAAATACCATTTTTAAAATCATTCGGGTCATCTCTATTATTCACTATAATTTGTCCTTTTTGATAATCGAGAGTATAATTTTGTGGTGGAACGGCCTGAAATTCACCAGCGTCTAAACCAATTTTTGTAAAACCATTATTAACTACAATTACCGATTGACTCGATGATTGATTAAAATTTGAAAATAATTGGTTTGGATCACCCATTATAATTATGTATATATAATTATAATATATTTATATACGAATATTAGCTAGAATTCCTATTTTTATAAATGAGTATTGCTAACGCAACTATACCAACTCCTAAATTAATAGTGTTGAGAATCGTTTTATTAAATACTTGCTTTGTGTTCTCGTATTTTTCAACTGAACCACTGTTCTTACTTTGTATCGTATTTATCAAATCCGCATTTTTTTTATTCAAGCAAAGTTCTTTCGCTATACAATTGCCACTATTGTCGACAAAATTTATATCATTACATGATGTATCCCAAATAGGGTTATATAAATCCATAGTATTACAACTATTATCAGACGGCATTATTCCATTATGTTGTGCGCTAGCATAAAAAAAATCGGTTTGACTATAAGCAACTGTTGTAGACATTTCTAATATATATTAATAAATTATATTTCTATACACAAATACGATAATAATCATAAAACATAGCAGTTGCGCTTTCTCGTTTAAATAAGCATACCTGTCCTGGTCTTAAACAAATAGCCAGCGCCTGTGGGTCAAACCTAGAAATTTCCGGAAGTTGTTTTAAATTAGTTATATTAAACTTTTTTTTCATTTCATCTATCTCAGTATCTCCTAAAATTACACATTCCGGTACAAGTTTATGATTCAATATATTATATTGAAGCCGATTTATATTATGAATAACTACGAAAATTCCATCGTGGTCAAATAGATACTTTAGTTTTGTTATAATAGTGTCATTCGGTTCATCCTCAATAATAATAATAAGCGTGTCATTTTTTGTCAAAACAGTTTCAATTGAATAGAGGTCTTCAATTATGTCATCTAAATTAGCTGGGCGAATTTGTCTTGCGGTTAGATAATATTTCACATATACCTTTGTTCCATTTTTATTATTTGTCATAAGCATGTCTAATTGCGAATTAGTGAACATGGCGTCAATTTCATTAATGCTGAAATCTTCATATTCTGTAACATTATAATCCTGATGTGCCAAAAGCTCAGTTATAGTTTTTCTAGACTTATAAATACTTAGAATACGATTACTTGTAGTCGACATTATATAAATACTATTGATACTTTTAAGTTTTATTTTTCTATTCAATTTTTTAGTTAAAAATGATTTAAATGGTGTATTTTTATTATACCATAATGAATTCATTTGCGCCTGTGTATATCACTTTTAAAAACCCTAACTACAATAATGGAGACGAACAAAAATTATTTTGCGATGAAATATTGCACAACATGAAAGCGTGTTTGCATAGATGTGAAAATAATAGACAAATATTTAATGTATCACCTTTTATTTCAACCAATATGGATATCAATAAATGTGAAAATATACAAGATTTCAGACTTTCTTTAGAACCAACTAAAACAACGCTTGATATTAAAACACCTATTTTAACACCCTTTTCGCGGTATTCTGTGCAATACGTGGTCGGCAAGAGAACATTAGTTCTAAAAGAATTTACAGATTAAAAATAAAATTGAATCCTTTTTATTTTTAATTTTTATTTGCACCAAACCAACCAAATCAACCAAACCAACAATAATGACCCCCTTCATATTCATATTTATTTGTCTAATCGGACTTAGTGTAGTTCCGTATGGAACTGCAAAAATGCGAGGCAAGGTATATGGTATGGGAACACGTCGTTCAACCGCATCAAGAAATAGACGCGACGCAGAAAATGAGAAAAAGCATAATGATATGCTTGATGCAAGAAGATTAAACCCATTAATCAATATATGGCAATCTGATTTCCGTCTTGCCAAACCTAACAATTATGACTTTTGTATGAATTTGAATTCGACATGGTTTCATGGAATTAGAAATAGCGGACAAAATATGGATTTATCGACAGAAGATTTACAAAAAATAAAAGAAATGTACATGCAGCAAGTTTACACACCATACAAATTCCCCAACACATGGCGTGACCAGAATTCTTGGCAGGACGCACACGGAAATTCTTTACAGTTGAAAGATATCAGCGAGGAGGAAATAAAAAAATACTATTTTGATAGATGCCCACAACCATCAGTTGATATATTGGATGTTCTATCGTTTCTGTCACTTATTCCAATAGCCTTCTTTACTATAGTGTTTTTCGGTGTTGTTTTTTTGTAAATAAAATATAAAATAAAGGGCATAAAAAGCATAAAAATTTACATTTTTTTATGCTTTGAAAATATTATTAAACTTTTTTAACTATTAATGGTCCTCCTTCTATAACCGAATTATCTGCGCTAACTGTCTTTGATATATTTCCGCCAGTCAAACTAGTAGTTATATCGGAAATAGATGATTGCTGTTTTGCTTCTGTTATTGCACCTCCTTCTCCTGAAGCTTGGTCTGAAAAATCGTTCCCGCCGTTCAAAACCTTTATAACAGGTGCAAAATGAATTGATGCTGGTCCGGTTGGTTGATAAACCGGGTGTTTCATAGGAACTGTTGAATAATTCATTTGGTCAAAACTATTATATAATCCAGGAACCGAATCAAGAGGCTCTTCAAAAGGTAAACTATTCATATTATATCCAGGTCTATAAATATCAGAAACCATAACTATTTTCGTAGTATCCATCGGTTCTAATCCTTGTGAGTTATCAGCTTCTATAGTTATAAAATGGTCTCCAATATCTACTATTTTCCATAAACGCGTTGGCATAAAATCCCCACGATAATGAACTCGCTCTTCAATATTGTATTTGGCAGTTTCGTCATCGGTTCCTAAATCCTTTTTAAATTTAATGGGTCCTACACCACCCTCTTGTAAATCATCAGGTGGTGGAAAATCAGGGCTAGTTGATGGAGGAGGAAACTGTGGACTAGTTGAAGGTGGAGGAAAATCATGAGTAGTTGCGGGAGGAGGAAAATCTGGGCTGGTAGGTTGTGGTGGTGGAAAATCCGGACTAGTTGGTGAGAATACTTTTTGTGGTGTAAATGGATTATACCTAGGGGATGTCTCTTGAACATTATTTTCTCCAAGAGGTGGAACAAACGCAGGAGAACCGAACGCATATTCAGGAGATTCATTTTCATATACTTTATTTTCAGGTGTAGCATAAACATCAGTACGAGTTCTTCTAGATTCAATTTCTCTTCTTATGATTCTAGTTATTTGATTTGGCGTCATCTTCTCGTCAAATAACAATTTTCCAATATTATCTGAATAAGACATGTTCTCTAACTGTTTGATATTATCTTCAGTTATAATTCGCATCTGTATATTTATTGTTTGTAATTCTTGTATCAATAACTTAAGAGAATATGGAACATTAACTATGCTGAAACTTCTGCCGAATTTGGTTATGTTCTCAACGTGCGTTTCCTTTCCATCCATAGATGTAAAAAACCGAAGAGGGCCATCCGCCATCGGACTCATAAAAATATTCTTAGCTGGATTATAAATTGCAATTAATCCTGTTGTATTACAAACTGCCAACTGATATTTATCTCCACGCTCCATCATAGATTCACGTAAGAAATCGGCTGCTCCGTGCGCGATAACAACATCGCGTTCCATTTCGCCAATACGCAAACCACCATCATTCGCTCTACCACTTACTGGTTGTTTTGTAAGAGCAGTTCGTGGACCTAATGCGCGATAATTAATTTTGTCTTTTACCATGTGTTTCAAACGCATATAATAGTTAGGACCCATAAATATTTCAGTTTCAACCTGTTCGCCAGTCATACCATTATATAAAATTTCATTTCCACTAGAATGATATCCCACATTTACCAACATTTCTCCAAATATCTTTATTTTTGAACCTTTATTATTGAAAGCGGTGCTATCCGCATATCCACCATAATTTACGGCTGCTTTACCAATCAAACATTCAACTAAGTGTCCAATAGTCATACGAGATGGAAGAGCATGGGGGTTAATAATAATATCTGGACGAATACCATCTTTCGTAAATGGCATATCTTGTTCAGGAATAACTAACCCGACCGTTCCCTTTTGACCAGCACGTGAAGCCATCTTATCACCAATATTAGGTATGCGTTCTTCGCGAATACGTATTTTAGCTATACGATTTCCTTCGTCTCCCTCTGTAATAAAACTCTTATCTACTATACCTAGTTGTCCCTTCTTGGGTGTTTTCGACATATCTGTTTTATTATCAGTATTGCTACTCGAATAACCAGTCAATCCAATCAATACAGTTTTGTCATCAATCTGCGTGTTCTCACGAATCAACCCATATTTATCTAATTTACTATAATCATAACCCGGTTTCGTTCCTACAACGTTACTTTCCGATTCAATATTTGTAAATACCTTGTTTATGGTAACATCGCCTGTTTTTGTTTTTTCTTCATGTGTTTCATATGTAGTATAATAAGTAGTTCTAAAAAGACCACGTTTTAATGCACCTTCATTTATTAAAACCGCATCTTCTACATTATATCCACTATAACACATAATTGCAACTATCGCATTCTCCCCATACGGATTTTCTTCGTGATTAATGTGTTCCAAGTATCTAGTTTTTACTAATGGATTTTGACCAGATACCAAAACAACCGCGGTTTTATCCATACGAACTTGGTGATTTGTATGATACATCGAACAAGCTTGTTTACTCTGCCCACATGAAAACGAATTACGAGTGGCTGGGTTGTTCTCTGGAAAATTAATCAAATTACACATCATTCCAAAAATAAGGGATTCGTGTATTTCCATGTGCGTGTGTCTTTTCTGTTGATTTTGGAGTAATTCCTCACTATTTAGAGCAATCAAAGCATCCTCAGTCTCGCTTGTATCTATATAATCAATTATTGCCTTATATTCTAAGAATTTTTGCAACTTGGCTGGATTAGATTCCTCTGTTATTCCCTCATATAATTCAGATAATTCGTACATTTGGTACTTATTTGGATGAAATCCCTCTACCTTTTTAGGATTAAATCCAGTTATTAATTGATTCCAGGTAAAATCGTCCTCTTTTATTAATGTTTTTACTAAGTCAGAATCAAACGACATTTTGCCGGTTTCTTGGTCGCGATAAAAAATAGGGCGACATATTCTACCAGCATCCGTATAAATAAAAACTGTATTTAATCGTGTATCAAACGTAACACTAGTATAAATAGGTATTAATCCATTTCTACGAAATAATCTCACTTTTTCTACCGTTTTGGTTGGATTAGTAATAGCTCCAGCCCACAAACCGTTTATAAATACCTTTGTCATATGTGATAATTCAATTGGAGAACAATCTTCTATTAATCTCATTTCTTCCTTTTCACGAAGCCAATTTATAATAGGTTCTCTGGACACACCTTGAGTAATGTAAGCTGATATAGAAAGATGCTTATGGATTCCAATATTACCTCCATCTGGGGTATCAATAGGGTCAAAGAATCCCCACTGTGTGCTATGAAGAGAACGAGGACCCACTAATTTTACACTAGCATCTAAAGGTAAATTCGTTTTACGTAAATGGCTCATCATAGAATTATGAGATAGCCTATTTAAATCCTGAACTATACCTATTCTTTTTGTATGTGCATGAGCACCCCAATTTCCCTTAAACGCTTTTTTAAATCCAACCTCTACTGCTCTGTCTGAAAATACGCTTTTAAAATTTTGTTCGATGAGAAGTTTTAGGTCGTCTTCATAGATACCTCGATTTCTAGTAATCTTTTCTTCAAATCCCAAATGAATTAGACGATGTTGAATTGTATAAAACTCCCGAAATAAATCACTCATGAGAGAACCTACCAATTCAATCCGCTTGAATTTATAATTATCGCGGTCGGTCGGTTGTTCTACCCCGGTATATACATTTAATAAACGGAATATAATATACCCCAAATAATAAGCCTTTTGTGTAAAATTCATTTCGCCAACATGTGGGAGGAAATAATCAGCCAAAATGGAGAGAGCAGTAGAAATAGTTTTTCCCTTTGTTAATGTAGCTATATATTTTAACGCATTTCTTTGTGTTAATACCGCACCTGCATCATGAACAGAAGGAATAAATAAATCAACCATATCTTCGTGTTTTTCCAAATCCAATAAACACATAGTAATAATTTGTTTATCTGATATAATTCCCAAAGCGCGAAACACTATAAATAGTGGAACTGGCTTACGCACGTTAGGAATATTAACAACTATGTTTTTAAAGGTGAATTTCGAAGTTGGCGCCATAATCTTAACCGAGAGTGTTCGAATTGGTTTTGATACGTTTTCTGATACAGAACGGATTTCGGCTGAATAAAGATGTGTTTCATCGCCAGATTCGCGTATATACAACATATTATCTCCAAATTTCTCTTGAGATATAACTGTTTTTTCCTTACCATCTATTATAAAATACCCGCCAACATCATTTCGGCATTCGCCCATAGTATGACGAACCTCTCGAGGTAGACCGGACAAAACACAATAATTAGATTGAACCATAATAGGGAATTTTCCCAAATATACTTTTTCCAACACCATAGTTCGTTTTTGTGTATTTGGAGCAACCATAGATTTTTCTGTTGCCATTCGCAACATAGCAGTTTGTGCAGTAGTTAATTCAGCAGCAACTCGTTTTTTATTTTTTCTTGCAGGAGGGTCTCCTTTAGCACCACCTAATAACTCAGTCTCATTTTCTTCAGAACTAGCGGTTTGCTCTTTGTTTTCATTATCTGTAAGTGGAGGAGGAGGATTTTTTTTAAAATTAGTAAAATCGCCGTCATTTAATCCGTTATAACCACCTCCTAGTAATAAATCAGGGTCTTCGTCTACAACTACGGGCATTTCGCCTTTTTCTAAAATATCTATAAATTCAATTTCTACATCATAGTGAATAGTCATACCATAGGTCATATTGCGAAGTCGCGCTTCATTTGGATACATAAAATGCGAATCATTTTCATCATAAATAATTGGTTTGCCAAAATAGATTTTTGAACCATCTTTTCCACCAAAATACATAATACACTGAGAACGATAATCATCTATCGTATCATCATAACGGGTTTGAATCCTAAGAGGATTTTTTTCTTTGAATAGTTGGTAAATACCATTTTTGAAAAAATCATTATATGATTCAATATGGTGTCTTACTAAACTTTGAGGATTGTCTTCAAAATATTTATCAATTATCTTCCATACTGTTGAATTATCCATAACGGCTGTTATATATAAAATAAGCGATATTTTATATATTATAATCGTGTGTTTAAATAATTTCAAAGATATAAAATGGTTTTTCTATAATTATATAATACACAAATCCATAAAGATATTAATGATTATAAGAAGAATATATAAACCTAAACCTAAGACTAAAACAGACAATCAAATAATAAAAGAATTATTATACGATATGTGCAGATATATAGAGCGTATAACTAATCCTAAAAAACTAATATGGAGCGCCGAACCAAATATGGTTGCCTATACCTATAGTGCCAACGAATATAACAGAAAAATGAATCCTATTGATTATAGACTATTTCGTGTGCCAAAAGAACTTAGAAATTTAGGAGATTTTGAAAATTATACTGGAGGATATCTTGCATTAGTGCAACCCGCCAATATAAATAATACTACGCAAGTAAAATCGAAATCTCAATCTCCAATCCAAATGAATATTTATTTATAATGACGATATTTACGAGATTGTTTCTTTTGTATGGATTTTCTATGTTTCATTTTTCTTATAGATTTGCGTTTGTTTTTTCCTCCACTTCGTTTTTCTTTTTGGTTTATTGAATAAATAGAATTTGCGTTTGCGTAGTCATTTATTTCGTTTAATCCACTATTATATGAATTAGCATCTTGCATTATGTAATTTTTAGAAATAACATCTGGTTCTGTTGTTTTATAAAAATCTGACTCACTTACAGTCGACAATTTAGAAGGAGGAGGAGCGCGAGGGAAATCAAAAGATTTATCTGCGCCTATACCTTTTTCCATTTTTTCAATCATTAATTCCTTTTGTTTTTCATCCTTTTCTTCCATATATTTAGAAGCCTCTTCGTCTGACATTATCGACGAATCTGGCATAGGCGGAGGTGGTGCACTCGGTATTACGACAGGAATATGATTTAAAAATCTAAGGTCGCTATCTAGCATTATATCTTTTAAAATCATATCTTCGTATACTTCTAAAAATTCATCTACATAATAACGGTTATCAATATTTGCACAAATTCCTCGTTTGAGAATAAATGATAAATTTTTATAGTCTATTTTGCTGCCACTTTCCTTTAATATATGATAAGTTTTATTAAATACATACATTAATCCCATACAGACACCATATAAATCGAATGTATATATTGATTTTTTTAAGAAATCCTCATAAGAATTTTTTCTTGTGGAATTCACCAAAGCTATGAAATCAAACTGTAAATCAATATCCATATAATGGCGTTTTATATCTGGATCGCTGTCATCTTTTGGTAAAACATTATATAAAAAGCCCTTATCGTATATACCAGCTGAACCGTTTTTGTCTAATGCTTTTAGCAAGCGTTTTTTAGGTTCATCGGAATTATAAGAATTTCTATTGTAAAATATAGTTTCAATTGGGTAGGACCAATGAATTAATTTAATAAATTCTTCTTTAGTTTTGTAATTAATAACATCGTGGAACTTTTTATCGTATGTAGTCATTAACCCAAAATCAATAAATGCCACTCGATTCTTTTCTGGGTTATAAACAATATTCTGTGCCTTTAAATCATGATGCAGTAAATTCTGGTCTATAAAGACTGACAACCCCAAAAACAACCTGTGGCATTCTATCCAAAATTTCTCCATAATTGCTTGGTTTTCTGGTGTAGCTGGTTTGTCAGCCATACTGATAGCAAAATCGCGTAAATTCATACCACCATTTTCCATGATTAAAAGGTCATAATCAGGTTTAATTGTTTTATCTGGAGACGATGTTGCCTCTTTACCAATATCGCATTTTTTTATTGCTTCGTAGTTTGACTCTGTCTGTTTTGGTTTACATCGTATTGGGACACCTAAGAAAAATTGATTATCTGGGTCCGCAGTTTGAATCCCTAAATATTCTTGTAATTCTGTGTTAGCATGTCGACGTAGTAATATTTTAGAAACCTTATTTGTATAATCCATTCCAGACTCGTTGCATTCTAAACTTGGAGCATGTACACAACCATATGACCCCTCTCCTATTACTGATGGATTTGATTTGTCCATAATAGTAATTAGTATATATAATCTAATAGAATTTATCCACCAAAACTTTAGTAAAAATTTCTTGCTATAGATTATATTATAAAATATAATATAATGTCTGATATTACTGAAACTCTTTTCGGCCCTATTAGCAAGGAATATTGCATTTGGTTTTACTTTTTGTCGGTGATTGGTTTCATCGGTCTTTTATTTGTCCTAATATCATCTCTTTTCGTGGGTATTTCTAAAAAGAAGGGACTTGATTTTTATTTACACGCCCTTGCCTTAGTTGCCCATTCGGGTGTTATCTATTTCCAAAATCGCCTTCTTTATTCTATGTGTGTCGCTAAGTAAATACGCTCGTTTTATATTTCAAAAAGGTTTTTCATCATAATATAAAATATATTCAGAAATGGATATTTTATATTATAGTAATTTCTGTAAACATTCGCAAAAGTTAGTACAAACTTTAGTAAAAGCGAATATGTCCGATAAAATAAGTTTCATATGTATAGATAAACGAACAAAAGACCCAAAAACAAATCAAATATATCTTATTTTAGAGAATGGAACCAAGGTTATTATGCCACCGAATATTCATAGTGTTCCTGCACTACTTTTAGTTAATCAAAAGTATCGTGTCGTGTTGGGAGACGAAATTATGCAGCATTATCATCCACAATTGAAAAGTAAAAATGAAAGGGCGACGAATTATAATGGAGAACCCATGGGATTCTTTTTAGGAAGTTCGAGTGGCGGTTCAAATATTATGTCAGAACAATATACTTTATATAATATGACTCCAGAAGAGCTTAGTGCTAAGGGTAAGGGAGGCAACCGTCAAATGTATAATTATGTCTCAGCTGGGGATGATATTCAATTTATTAATACGCCGGCAGACACGTATAGACCGGATAAGGTTTCAAATAGTATAACAATTGACACTCTTCAACAGCAGAGGATGGACGAAATAACGCAAATTGCGCCAAAGCAACAACAATTCGGGGCACATATATAATTTTTATTTCAGATTAAAAAACTATATACACCTTTGAACATTTAAAATGGGACGATTTTTGAGTATTTTTCTAATTTTATTATAAGTATATAATGAAGCATAAAACCGAAGATTATAAAATTTCTGCTGTAAAATATTATTTGAAAAATAATGATAGTTTTAGTAAAACT